>ENA-ORLW01001076-ORLW01001076.1-human-gut-metagenome-genome-assembly--contig:-NODE-1076-length-33061-cov-3.896707_pt1 | contig 33061 bp, 37 predicted proteins | sample MGYA00243017_ERZ508829 | MGnify/ENA primary metagenome ERZ508829 (study PRJEB26277, sample SAMN04329776) | human gut metagenome | biome: human-associated habitat | host: Homo sapiens | place: USA...
AATCATAGAAAATACAAATATTCCAGTTACTATTCCAGAATTTGGAGAATGTTATGAACTAGATGATAACATAAATGTAGTAGGTAAGCATGAAAATAAACGAGCAAGAGAATATGTACGTCTTGAAGTTTTAGGAAGAATGCAAACATTAAGAGAAGAATTAGAAGATATGGAATCTATAGTAAAAGAAGATATTTTAACAGAATATGCAAATGATGAGGAAATTGCTAAATTAAATGATAGAATTAAGGAGTTAGAAAGACAAATTGTTAAAATTGTTGAGAATAAATAGAGTGTACAGATAAATATTTTTATATAATATATAATGTTACCGCCTAGCTAATAGTTTGATATATATTTTTTTAAACCAATCTTGAAGCGTGGCGGGTGACTGCCGATAATTACTTTTGTACCACGCAGCAATGGATAGAAGAGTGGGATAGGGTGTGCCATCGGCGATTGGTTTAAAAAAATATATATCAAACTATTAGCTAGGCTAGTATGTGCTTTTGAATAATAACTAAATTTCTTAACTTAAAAGTTGAGATGGATTAATAACAAAAGATAAAGGAAGAGGAATTTTATGGATAATAAATATATTAATGATGCACTAATTGGAAATGGAAAGATGCTTGCAAGTTATTCTAAACATGGGGAGTTACTTAGAATAGCATATCCAACAATAGATTATAAACAAAATATAAATTTTTTTCATGTTGGAATAAAAGTAAATGATTCTGCTATTATATATTTACACGATGATATAAATAACTATTATAGACAGAGTTATGTAGAAAATACCAATATTTTAACTACTGATATAGAAAATACATATTTTAATTTAAATATTAAACAAGTTGATTTTGTCACAATAAAAAAAGATGTTTTAATAAAACAATATACATTAAAAAATAATAATACAATTGATATGGACATAAATTTCTTAGTACATTCTGAATTTATAAGTAGTATAAATAATCCGGTATCTGCAAGAATTTTTAATGATGCTTTATTACAGTATGATTATGAAAATACTTTTGCTATTTTTTCGAGTGAAATAATTGATGCTAAGCAATTACATAATAGCAAAGATAGTATTAGAAGTGGTGAAGTTTATGGAAAAGATTATATAGGAATGACAAAAGATTCTAGTATTTCATATAATTTAGGTACATTAAAACCAGGAGAAGAAAAGAAAATTTGTATATATATTTATGCAAAAGAGAATGAAAAATCAAATTTATTTGAAGATATAGCAAATGAAATAGATAAATTGAAAAAAATAGATATAGAAAAAGAATATAATAATGTAAAAAAATATTGGGAAAAATATTTAGAAAAATATTATTCTTTAAAAAGAAAAGATTATAATGAAAAAGTATATAAAATATATAAAAGAACAATTTTACTTTTTCCACTTCTTACAAATAGGGAAACTGGTGGGATTATTGCTGGAATGGAAATAGATGAAAAAAAAGAAATGTGCGGTGGATATCGGATATTGTTGGACAAGAGATGCAGTTTTTATAGCTAAAGCTTTAGATTTATTAGGTATGTATAATCAAACAGAAAAGTTTTATAATACATTTTGTAAGAAAACACAAAGTAAGAATGGTATGTGGGAACAACGTTTTTATACAAATGCTACTTTAGCTCCATGTTGGGGATATCAAATTGATGAAACTGCAAGTGTTATATATGGTGTATATGAACATTATAAAATTAAAAAAGAAGATAAATTTTTAAAAGACAATTTAAAAATGTGTGAAAAAGCATTAGAGTTTTTGATTAAATACATTAAAAATTTATTAGGTATAGAAGAGAGTGATAATGTAAAAAAAGAATTATTAGAAAAATATGGATATAAAGATAGTATATATAAACATGTTAGCTATGATTTATGGGAAATGAATGAAGGCATACATTTATATTCTTTAGCTAGTATATATTCGAGCTTTAATTCTATGATTAATATATATGATTGTATAAAAGACGAATATAAAAATAATAGGATAAAACAAGAAAAAATAGAAAAAACAAAACAAGAATTAAACAAGTACAATATAGAAATAAAAAAATATATACAAAATAATTTATATGATGATAAACAAAAGGTATTGTTAAGAAATAGCGCAGATACAAAAACAGATATCAGTATAATAGGTGCGGTATATCCTTTTGAGTTATTTTCTGCTAAAGAAAAGATAATAGCAAATACTGTAGAGAAAATAGATATGACATTAAGAACATACAGTCGGAGGATATCTAAGATTTCAAGATGACCATTATGTAGGAGGAAATAATCCTTGGACTATAGCAACTTTATGGATGGCTATGTATTATATTAAGATAGGAAATAAAAAGAAATTTTTAGAATGCTTTGATTTTGCTATCAATTCTTGCACAGAACATGGATTTTTAGCAGAGCAAGTTGATAATAAACTATTAAAATCAAATTGGGTAATTGGTCTTGGATGGTCACATGCAATGTTTATAATTGCACTTGATTGGTTAGAGGAAGGTCTAGACGAATAATATAAAAATGGATATTAAAAATCTTTAGGGTTTGTTAATGTACAAAATAAAACGGAGGAATAATGAAGCAAAAAATACCAATAAAAGTAATAATGAAAACATTTTTATTTGTTTTACCATATTTATTAGTAGAATTTACAAATACTTTATTAGTGATAATAGATAAATCGATGTCAAACTCAATAGGAAAGACAGCAATAATAGTTTTTTCTTCATTCATAACATTAAATTGGGCAATAAATACAATTCAATCATGTTTAGGGACAGCTCATACTATAGTATTAGTAAGAGATAGAAAAAATGCAAAACAAATAAATAATTCAGCGATGTGTATAGAAGTTATAAGTTCTATAATAATAGCTTTTGTAATATTTATATTTTCAAATCAGATTACATATGTATATAATTTAGAAAGTAATGCACGTGAGATATTATCAATAATATTAAAATTAAAAGCCATCCAATTGCCAATATTAGCAATTGGATATATTCCTAAAAATATATTAAAAGTAGAAACAAGAACAAATGTAATTTGGATAATAACTGTAATTTCTTCTGCAGTTAATATATTAGGAGATTATTTAAGTATAAAATTAGGGTACAATGAAGTTGGAATCTATGTTGCAACAATAATATCCACTTTTGTAAATACTATATTATTATTAATCTTTTCAAAATTTAGATTACACAAAATTGCATATAACTATATAAGGGAAATATTGAATTTTGCGAAGGATCTTATATTTAATAAAATAATGCAAAGAGTTGTAAATATTTACTATACAAGTGTGGCAAGTTCTTTTGGAACAAATATATATGCAATACATTGTATATGTGGGACTATAATAGATACTTTGTGTGAAATAATAGAAGGTTATTATTCAGGCTTATTGGTTGAATATTCTAATGATATAGAATCAAAAAGAGAAGGTCTTCTTAAGAAAGTAGATACAGTTCAAATATATGGCATAATTTTTGCAAGTATATTATTGCCAGTATTCATATATCCAATATGGTATATTCTTGGAAGAGCAGTTCCATGGAATGAGTGCAATCCATATATATGGCTATACTCTATAGAATTTATAGCTACAGTGGCAGGTTGCAATTATAGAGCATACTTATCTGCAAATAAAGATACAAAGGCAATTAGAATGATGGCTTTTATTGGTGGAATTTGTGTAAGAGTACCTTTCTGTTATTTTATTCAAAAATTCAATATTGGATTATTTGGATTGTCAATTGCATGTGGAATTGATAGAATAGTTAGAGCGACTTACTTAAGAATATATATCAAAATAAATAGAAAAAATTTAATTTCATAGAAGAAGGGAAAGTAAGGAGATATACTTCTAATGAATTATCTTAAAAAGTTATATTTAAATTAAAAAATTTTAGTTATATATGTAATATATAACTAGAAAGGAGAGCGTGTTAGAAATTTTCTAATATAGGTGATAATAAAATGGCAAAAACAAAAACTGTATTTGTATGTAATAGTTGTGGATATGAATCTGCCAAATGGCTTGGTAAATGTCCTCGGATGCAATGAATGGAATAGTTTCTATGAAGAAAAAATAAAAAAAGAGTCATCTAATGTAGTAATAAAAGGTGAAACGAAGAAAAGTAGCATACCTAAAAATTTAAATGATGTTATAGGAAAAGATGCTACAAGAATAGGTACAGGCTTAGCTGAGTTAGATAGAGTTTTAGGTGGAGGATTAGTAAAAGGTTCTCTTGTACTAGTTGGAGGAGAACCGCGGAATTGGAAAATCTACACTTATATTACAATTATGTGATAAGATGCAAGGAGAACGGAAAAGTACTTTATGTATCAGGAGAAGAGTCTGCAGAGCAAATTAAAATTCGTGCAGATAGATTAAAAATTAATAATGATAATATTTTGTTTTTAGGAGAAACAGATATAGATATAATACAAGAACAAATACTTTCTATAAATCCAAAACTTGTTATTATAGATTCTATACAAACGATGTATTCTGATGAAATAACTTCTGCAGCAGGTACTGTAAGCCAGGTAAGAGAGATTACAGCAAGAATAATGAAAATATGCAAAACAAATCAAATAACAACAATTATTATAGGACATGTTACTAAAGAAGGTAATATTGCAGGACCTAGAGTTTTAGAACATATGGTAGATACAGTATTATATATAGAAGGTGAAAGGTACTTTTCATATAGAATTTTAAGAGGTGTAAAAAATAGATTTGGGTCAACTAATGAAGTGGGAATGTTTGAAATGCAAAATGAAGGAATGGTTGAAATAACAAATCCTTCATCAATTCTTATTTCTGATAGAGATGATAATCCGCCAGGTTCTGTAATTGTCGCGAGTATGGAGGGAACAAGACCGCTTTTAATAGAACTTCAAGCATTAACTTCTCATACTGTTTTTGGACTTCCAAGAAGAACTGCAAATGGAATTGATTACAATCGTTTAACATTACTTATGGCAGTACTTGAAAAAAAAGCAGGAATAAATCTTTCAAGTCAAGATGTGTACTTGAATGTAGTAAGTGGAATAAAAATTTCGGAGCCAGCAATAGATCTGGGAATTCTAGCATGTGTGGCATCTAGTTACAAAAATATCAGCATACCAAAAGATTTACTAGTTATAGGAGAGGTTCGGATTAACAGGAGAGGTAAGAGTTGTGAATTTATCGATAAAAGATTAAAAGAAGCAGAAAAACTCGGATTTAAAACTTGTTTAATTCCAGAAAATAACAAGAAACTATTGAAAGAAAGTTATAAATTAGATATAATAGGCATGAAAAATATAAATGATGCAATGAAAAAGCTAGGATTAAAATGACCTAAGCAGAAATGTAGGATTTTCCTATCAGGAACCAAAAACTATCAAACGACTTAAAAAGAGGGATGAAGAATTTTGGGTATAATTTGGACTTTTTTGATAGGTTTTAGTTTCTGATAGGTCTTAAAGAGGAGTGGATTAGTTTGGTATTCAAAAAAGAAGATGCAATCACAGATATACTAAAGCTAATTGCACCAGGTACAGCAATAAGAGAGGGATTAGAAAATATTCTTAAGGCTAAAACTGGAGCACTTATTGTTATTGGAGATTCAAAAGAGGTTTTAGAACTTGTAGATGGTGGATTTCGGATTGGATGTAGAATATACATCATCAAGATTGTATGAGCTTGCAAAAATGGATGGGGCTATTATATTAAGTGCAGATTTAAAACGAATTTTGTTTGCTAATGCACAATTAATACCTTCTTCAGAAATTTCTACAAATGAAACTGGGACAAGACATAGAACTGCAGAACGTACAGCAAAACAATCTGGAGAATTGGTTATAAGCATATCTCAAAGAAGAAATGTTATTACTATATTTAAAGGTAATTCTAGATATGTTCTAGAGGATACTTCTAAGGTTAGTGCAAAAGCAAATCAAGCACTTCAAACTGTTGAAAAATATAAAAAAGTTTTTGATAGTAAATTAAGCTTATTGAACGAATACGAATTTAATGATATTGTTACATTAGAGAATGTTATTGTTTCAATTCAAAGAGCAGAGATGGTAATGAAAATTGTAGATGAAGTTCAAAGAGCAATTTACGAACTAGGTGAAGAAGGAAGACTTCTTGAAATGCAATTAGAAGAACTTGTAGGAGATTTAGAAGAAGAGGAATTATTAATTATAAAAGATTATATTGTTAGTAGTAAAAAGAAAACTTCAGAGAAAATATTAACAGAAATACAAAATTTGTCACATGATGAGTTAATGAGACCAGGGTTAATTGCAAAATTACTTGGATATGAAGATTTTGATAATTATGATGAAGTGGGAGTATATACAAAAGGATATAGAATTTTAAATAAAATACCAAGAATGCCAAGTAATATAGTGGAAAATTTAGTTAAGTCTTTTAAATCTTTTAGGCATATACTTGATGCTGATATTCCGAAATTAGATGAAGTAGAAGGTATAGGTGAAATAAGAGCAAGAACAATAAAGCAATCTTTAAAAAGAATGCAAGAACAATTTGTTTTTGACAATTTAATGTTATAATACAAAATTATATAGATTATAGATATTAAAAAAGTAGTTTTTAATAGTAATAAATAAATTTATATAGTTATTTATTGCTTTAAAAATATATTGTATATAATAGAAAGTTTTTTATGCAGAGTAAAAATTAACCAATAGATATATTTACTATTATATAAAATAATTGCACACAATTTTTTTCAAAAATTGGTGCACGAACAATTAAATGCGAGCTGTAAGAGAATTAATCAAGTATGAAATATAGGTAAAGCCCGCTATTGTTCTAAAAAACAAAAAAGATAAAAGAATTGGAGGAAAAACAATGGAAAAAGGAAAAAATATAATAATGGGGATAGCAATACTAATAGTTATTGTATTAATTGGAGTAGTGGGATTTGGAATTTATAAAAATTTTACAATGGAAGTAAAAAATCCTATAGCAACAATGGAAGTAGAAGGATATGGTACAGTTAAAATAGAATTATATCCAGATGAGGCACCAAATACTGTTGCAAACTTTATTAAACTTGCTAATAATGGATTTTATAATAATTTAACATTCCATAGAACAATACCTGATTTTATGATTCAAGGTGGAGATAAAAATGGTGATGGAACAGGGGCTCCTACTTTAAAAGATTTAAAAGGTGAAGGAGCAGAAGAAACTGATTATGCAATAAAGGGAGAATTCTTAGCAAATAACACTGAAAATACATTAAAACATACAAAAGGTGTTATATCTATGGCAAGATCAGATTATAGTAGTTTAGGTCTAACAGAACAAGGTTATAATTCTGCAGGTTCTCAATTCTTCATTATGACAGCTGATAATTCATCATTAGATGGTTTATATGCAGCTTTTGGAAAAGTAATAGAAGGATATGATATAATTGAAAATATATCAAATGTAGAAGTTACATATAGAAGTTCAGAATTAGGAGAAGATGAAGAAGTTCCTGTAGATGAAGAAGGAAACGAGCTTTCATCAGATATGCCAGTAAATAAACCAGTGATAAAAAGTTTAACAGTAGAAACTTTTGGAGTTGATTATGGAGATCCAGAAACTGTAGAACCATTTGATTATCAAAGTTATATAAATCAAATGTATGGATTAAGTGGAAATAGTGCAAGTTCGACAATAACATCAGAAGAGGATGTTACAGATGATACTAGCGTTAGTGAAAATGAGTAAAATAAATCTAATTACTTGGGTAGAAAGAATGTTGTAATACAAAAAGTTTGATGCTATAATTAAGAAAAAGAACAATATAAATGTTGTCATTTATTTGTTCTTTTTGTATAATATAAATTATATGAGAAATATTGTTTGATAGTGAAGTATAGAATTTTGATAGTAAAAAAACAAGAGCGAAAATTTTTAAAAAATAAGGATTAGTTAAGATAAAGAAAGGTGATATTATGGAAAATCAAGATAATAATAAAATAGATTGGAATGACGATAGTGGAGAGATACATACTGTATATCAAAAATATGAAACATCATCAGAAGATGGATTTCAAAGAAATCATGCGTATATAAATAGGGCTGGAAAGAAAAATCGATATATTAAAGGCAAGCAAATAGGTTTTAAATATGTTACTGATGATTATAGAAAAGTTTTACCAGGATATGTATTTGCAACTATATTAATAATAGCCGTAACTATTATTTTGTTCTTCATTAATGTTATTACAGGGATTGTATTTGGAGTATTTGCAGCATTTTTCATTTATGGATTTTGGAAAAATGCACCTATAACAAAGTGGAAAAATCAATCAAAAAAAATTAAATCTGAAAAAAATAATAGATGATGTAAGTATATATGATGAATGGAAGAAAGAATGGGAATCATAAAATTGAGGAGAATCCTCTTTGTTAAACTTTTTTGTTTAACAAAGAGGGTTCTCTTTAAAAACTAGATACAATTCTTTTTTTAGAAAAAAATTATTAAAATAGAAATAATTTTAGAAATATTATTATTATCATGTTATCAATCGGAAGAAAATCCGATTTACACAACTTTTACGATACTCTCACTTTTACGATAGTTTCTTTTTATCTAATATTTATATTTAGTTTTTTATTTTATTTCTACAATAGTAACACCCATTTCACCTTCACCAAAAGTACCTAATCTATAAGATTTAACGTGTAGATGTGTTTTTAAGAATGTATGAATACCGTGATCTTAATTTACCTGTACCTTTACCATGAACTATTCGAACAGGTGATATTTTGGCTATACTACAATCATCTAGATATTTATCAATCACAAATATTGCTTCTTCAACATTTTGACCAATAACATTAATCTCACTTGAAATATTTTTAGCTTTTAAATTAATGTTTTTCTTTTGAGGTATATTTTTTATAGTATCTTGTTTAGTTTTATCTAATTGTTTAATATTCATTGTCATCTTAGCATTTCCAATTTGTAGTTGTACATCATTAGATTTGTTAGGAAGACTTAATATAATAGCTTTAGTATTAAGAGATTTAACTAATACAGTCATTCCAATTTGTATATCTTCAGAGTTTAAGTTACTAGAAGTAGTTTCTTGTAATTTAGGTGCATAATCTTTTAAAGAAGAATTTAATTTATTTCTTATATTATTTGCTTGTTTTAGAGAATCTCTAGAATCAGGAAGTTCATTTAATTCTTTTATAATATCATTTGCCTCAGATTTAGCATTTAATAGAATTTGTCTTGCTTCTTCTTTTGACTTTTCTATAATTTCCTTTTCTTTTTGCTTATGTGTAGATAGGTCTGTTTCTAAAGAGCTTCTTAAAACTTCTATTTGATTTAAATTCTTATCTATTAAATCTTTTTCTTTTTCAATTTGTAATTTATTATCATAAATTGATTTTAATAATTCTTCAATATTTATATGATCTTTTGTTAAAAGCTTATTTGCTCTATTTAAAATATCATCTTGTAAACCTAGACGCTTACTTATGGCAAAAGCATTACTTTTTCCAGGAATTCCAATAAGTAATTTATATGTTGGTCTTAAATTTTCTATATCAAATTCACAAGAAGCATTTTCAAAACCATCAGTTACTAATGCATAATTCTTAATTTCTGGATAGTGTGTTGTGCTAAGTGTTATGCAACCTTTTTTATATAAATATTCCAGAATACTTATTGCTAAAGAACTACCTTCAACTGGGTCAGTTCCAGACCCTAATTCGTCTAATAAAACTAAGCTATTTTCATTAAATGAATTTAATATTTCTATAATATTTAACATATGTGAAGAGAAAGTACTTAAAGATTCTTGAATACTTTGCTCATCACCAATAGATGTAAATATTTTGTCAAAAACAAATATACTACTATTTTCATTTGCAGGGATATGAAGACCACTTTCTGCCATTAATGTAAGAAGCCCTACAGTTTTTAATGTAACAGTTTTACCACCTGTATTAGGACCTGTTAATACTAAAGAATTATATTCTTTTCCAAGTGATATATCTATAGGTACAACTTTAGATTCATCAATTAGTGGATGTCTTGCTTTATATAGGTTAATTATTTTATCTTGATTAATATGTGGTTCAATTCCAGAAATGTTTTTGGAGTAGGTTGCTTTAGCAAAAATAAAGTCTAATTCGCCGATTATTAAAGTATCTTCTTTAATATTTTCATAAATAGGAAATAAGGATGTAGATATATTTTTTAAAATTCTCTCAATTTCTAGATTTTCTTCTACTTTAAGGTTAGATATTTTAGTATTTAGTTCGAATATTGTCATAGGTTCTATAAATACTGTAGAACCACTTGAAGATATATCATGCACAAATCCTTTTATATTATCTTTATATTCTATTTTAACAGGAATAACATATCTATCGTTACGAATTGTTACTATAGATTCCATTATATATTTAGAATAGTTTGAAGAATGAATTATAGAGTTTAATTTATCTTTTACGTCTTGCTCTAATTTTCTTCTATTTCGTCTAAGTGAGGATAGGTTAGAAGACGCATCATCTGAAATAGTATTTTCATCTATGATACTTTTAAATATTACATTTTCTATTTGTGTGTTTGTATATAATAAATTAAATCTATCTAATAAAATAGGAAAATTATTTGATTCTATTTCTTTATTATCGAAGAAATAAGTTTTTAATTCTCTGGATAACTTTAATGTTTTTCCTATTTCTAATAATGCTTTTGCTGATAAAGGAATGCCACTTTCTAAATGTTTTATCCATATATTGATATTGGGTAAAAAGTAAATTGGAGGAGTACCTAATTTAGAAACTAGATTAACTGCTTCTGTTGTTTCTGCTTGAAGGTGTTTTACTTCTAATATATTATTAGATGGTTCTAAATTTAAAGATATGTCTTTTCCAATATCTGTTTTACAGTAATTAGAAAGTATCTGTAATATTTTATCGTATTCTAATTTATAATAACAATTTTTCATTTTTAATTTCTCCTTGCTTGTATTTAATATAATCTTGCTTAAATTGCATTTTTTTTAGTGAAAGAGATAATGTTACCGCCTAACTAATTGTTTGATGTATATTTTTTTAACCAATCTTGAAGCGTGGCGGGTGAGATATGTTAATTACTTTTATACCACGCAGTTTAGGTAGAAAAGTGAGATGGTTTACTGCCATCGGCGATTGGTTAAAAAAATATACATCAAACAATTAGTTAGGCTAGTATGTTGTCTTTGACTAGTAAGTATTATTACATAAAAATTGGAAAAAAACAAGCAAAAATGCTTGCAATTGCAAAACTTATGTAGTATAATAAACATGCTAAATAAATTGACAAAGAGAGTGGGAAACAGAGGCCCACTCTTTCATCGTAATTAAGGAGGAAATAATTTGGCAAGTATAGAGGAAAGAGTAGAATGTTTAATTAAAGAGCCTATTAATAATCTAGGATATGACTTATATGATGTAATGTATGTAAAAGAAGGAAAAGATTATTTCTTAAGAATATTTATAGACAGTAAAGAAGGTATTGATTTAAACGATTGTGAAAAAGTTAATGATGCAATTTCAGATTTGCTAGATAATGCAAATTATATAAAAGAACAGTACTTTTTAGAAGTATCTTCACCAGGAATAGAAAGAATAATTAGAAAAGATGAGCACTTGAATCAAAATATAGGTGAAAAAGTTAGTATAAAATTATTTAAAGCCGTAAATGGTAAAAAAGAATATATAGGTATTTTAAAAAGATATGATTCAAATATAGTAGAAATTGAAGAACAAGATTTAATACGGAATAGATAGAAAAAATATATCAATAATGAAAAAGTTTTATAATTGGGAATAATTTATAAGGAGGATTAAAATGAAAAAAGAATCAAAAAAATCATTAGCAATAGATAGCAAAGAATTAGTAATTGCTATGGATGAATTAGAAAAAGAGAAAGGAATAAAAAAAGAAGTTTTATTAGAATCTATAGAAGCAGCATTAGTAACAGCATATAAAAGAAATTTTGATTCAAATATTGATAACGTAAAAGTTACAATGGACGGTGAAACTGGAGAAATTCATTTATATGCAGAAAAAGATGTTGTAGAAGAAGTAGAAAATGATAAATTACAAATCAGTTTAGAAGATGCAAAGAAAATTAGCAAAAAATTAGAAATAGGTGATATAGCAGAAATAGAATTAGTACCAAAGAATTTTGGTAGAATAGCAGCACAAACTGCAAAACAAGTAATCATTCAAAAAATAAGAGAAGTATCTAGAGATGTATTATTTACTGAATTTAGTGATAGAAAAGGTGAAATAGTTTCTGGAATAATTCAAAAAGCAGATAGTCGGAGTTGTTGTAATAGATTTAGGAAAACTAGAAGGTGTTATGCCATTAAAAGAACAAATATCTACAGAAAAATATAGAGTAAATGATAAAATAAGAGCATATGTTCTAGATGTAGAAAGAGGTGTTAAAGGTGCACCACAAGTTATAATTTCAAGAGCACATACAGACTTTGTTAGGAAACTATTTGAGCTTGAAATACCAGAAATTTATGAAGGTGTTATAGAAATAAAAAGTATTGCGCGTGATGCAGGAAGTAGAAGTAAAGTCGCTGTATATTCACCAAATGAAAATATTGATCCAGTTGGTTCTTGCGTAGGTCAAAAAGGAATTCGTATACAAAATATAATTAATGAGTTAAATGGAGAAAAAATAGATGTAATTGAATGGAATGAAGATCCATCTATCTACATATCTGCAGCTATTTTACCAGCACAAGTATTAGCAGTAGATATAAAAAATGAAGAAAAATTTGCACAAGTAATTGTTCCAGATGATCAATTATCATTAGCAATAGGAAAATCTGGACAAAATGTAAGACTTGCAGCTAAATTAACTAATTGGAAAATTGATATAAAGAGTGAGTCTCAATTTAGAAAAATGATAGAAGAAATGCAAAACCAAGAAGGTTCAGAAAATAGTGGACTTGAGGGAGAATAATATATATATAAGATGTAATACAATATAAGTAAAGGAGTGAACTATTTTGAAAAGTTTACCACAAAGAAGTTGCATAGGTTGTAATACAAAAAAAGATAAAAGAGATCTTATAAGAATAGTTAAAAGTAAAGATGGAAATATAAGTATAGATAAAACAGGAAAAGCAAATGGTAGAGGAGCATATATTTGTAATAATGTGGAATGTTTAGAAAAGGCTATAAAAAGTAAAAGACTAGAAAGAACTTTTGAAAAAAGTATTGATAGTGAAATTTATGAAATCTTAAGAGGTGTAATTATTGATAAATAAAGATAAAATATTTGGAGTGTTAGGACTTAGTGCAAGAGCAGGAAAAGTTATTTTTGGAACAGATGCATGCATAGAATATGTAAACAAGAATAAAGTAAAGTTGCTTTTGATTGCAGAAGATGCGTCTGATAGAACAAAATTAAAATTTAATGAAATTGCAAAAGATACGCAAATACCTATTTATGAATTAGGGTCAATAGATGAAATTAGTAAATCAATTGGAAAGAAGAATAAAGCTATTATAGGAATTACAGATATAAACTTTTCAAAAGAGATAATAAAGAGAATTAATCGGGGGTGATGTTATTTGAGTAAAATTAAAATACACGAAATAGCAAAGAAATTGGGAGCCAGTAGCAAAGAAGTAATTGCTATAGCAAATGAGGTAGGAATTAATATAACTAGTCATTTAAGTTCTGTGGAAGAAGAACAAGAAAAAAAGATTATAGAAAGATTTAATAAGGGTAAGGTAGCAGTAAATACAAAACAAGGTAAAGAAAAAGCTAAACAAGATAAGTTAAAAGAAGATAAAAAATCAGAAACACCAGTAATTATAAGAAGAGAAGTAATAATTAATGATAGTGAAGAACAGATACAAAAAGAAAGAAAGAAACAAGAACAAAAAAATAAAGAAGTAGGTTTTGTAGAAAGAAGTAATACAAACTATAATATTGTGTATAGAAATAAACCTCAAAAACCACTTACAGTAAATGAGTTATTTGGATTAAAAGATAATAAAAAAGAAGAACAAAAGAAAGAGGAATTAAAAAAGGAAGAGACTAAAAAAGAAGTGGAAAAAAGCGAAATATCAAAAGAGCAAGAGATGAAAAAAGCAAGTGAAAGTGTTAAAGAAGAGTTGAATAATCAAATAAAAAAAGAGATTGGAGTTAAAACAGAGAGTAAAGTTATGGTAGAAGAAAAAATGCAGAAAGAAACAGTTAATACCAGAATTAACAGAAACAATAATTTTGGAAGAAATGATAATAGACAATCAAATAATAATTTTAGTAGGAATAATGATTATAGACAGGGAAATAATAATTACAGAAATAATAGAAATGGTAATGATGCTCAAAACAGATTTAATAATAGAAATAATGGAGATAGTCAGAATAGATTCCAAAATGGCAGAAATAATAATGGTCAAAGATTTAATAACAATAATTTTAATAGAAATGAAAGAAGACCACTTGATGAAAAAGGCATAGATAAAAATATTAAGAATATTATGGCTACAGAGATTGTGGAAAAAGAGAATCAAAGGGATTATAGCACAAAATCTATTGATAAAGAAAAACTAAATAATAAATATGATGATAATAAGAAAAAGAATAATAAATCAAGAAAAACAAGTAGATTTGATGAAATAGATGGTGGAAAATTAAAAGATTTAAAACAAGTTGATAAATTATCACATATGTTTGATGATCAAGATGGTGGAATGCTTGATTATTACGATTTAACAACTGCTAGAGGTAAAAGAAATAAAAAGAAGATTACTAAAAATAGTGAAGAAAGAACAAAACAAAAAATATTTAAGTTAACAGAAATAACAATACCTGAATCTATTACTGTAAAAGATTTAGCTCTAGAGCTAAAGAAAACAAGTGCAGAAGTAATTAAAAAGTTATTTAGTTATGGAATAATGGCAACTATAAATAATGTTATAGATTTCGATACAGCTTTTTTAGTGGCTAGCGAATTTGGTGTTAATGCTACTAAAAAAGAAGAAGTAAAAGAAGAAGATATATTATTTGATGATTCAGAAGATTTAGAAAATGAATTAGAAACTAGACCTCCTGTAGTTGTTGTAATGGGTCACGTAGATCATGGTAAAACATCACTTCTAGATGCTGTTAGAAGTACAAATGTTATTGAAGGAGAAGCAGGCCGGAATTACACAACATATTGGTGCATATAAAGTAAATGTAAATGGAAGAGAAATTACTTTCTTAGATACACCAGGACATGAAGCTTTTACTGCTATGCGTGCAAGAGGTGCTAGGATAACAGATATTGCAATACTTGTTGTGGCTGCAGATGATGGTGTTATGCCACAAACAATAGAGGCAATTAATCATGCAAAGGCAGCAGAGATACCAATTATAGTAGCTGTTAATAAAATAGATTTACCAGGTGCTAATGTAGATAAAATTAAACAAGATTTAATGCAATATGAACTTGTTCCAGAAGAATGGGGTGGAGATACTATATTTGTGCCAATATCTGCTAAAAAGCATATAAATATAGAGAATTTATTAGAAATGGTTTTACTTGTTGCAGATATGAGAGAATTAAAAGCAAATCCACATAAACAAGCAAAAGGTGTTGTAATTGAAGCAAGATTAGATAAAGCTAAAGGTCCAATTGCTTCTATGCTTATACAACGTGGTACTTTAGATTCAGGAGATACAATTGTAGTAGGAACTTCTATTGGTAGAATTCGTGCTATGAAAAATGATAAAGGACAAATGGTTAAAAAGGTAGGTCCATCTACACCTGTTGAAATTATGGGACTGACAGAAGTACCAAGAGCTGGTGATACTTTCTATGAAGTAAAGAATGAAAAAATGGCAAAACATTTAATAGAAAGAAGAAAACGTCAAGAAAGAGAAAAGAATTTAGCTCTAGATAATAAAGTTACATTAAACAATCTATTTGAAAAAATGGAAAATGAAAATTTAAAACAATTGAATATTATTGTAAAAGCAGATGTACAAGGTACAGCACAAGCTGTAAAACAATCATTAGAAAAATTGTCTAATGAAGAAGTTAAAGTAAAAGTAATTCACGCAGTAGCAGGAGCTGTTACAGAATCTGATGTTCAACTTGCAAAAGCTGCAAAAGCAATTATAATAGCATTTAATGTAAGACCAGTTGGAGCTGCAAAAGAAATGGCTGATAAAGGTGAAGTAGAAATTAAACAATATTCTGTTATATATCAAGCAATAGAAGATGTGGAAGCTGCTATGAAAGGATTGCTTGATCCAATATATGAAGAAAAAGTTATTGGAAATGCAGAGATTAGACAAACTTTCAAAGTATCTAATGTTGGAACAATAGCAGGATGTTATGTATTAGATGGTAAAATTGAAAGAAATGCTGGTGTAAGAATTATTCGTGATAGTGTTGTAATTCATGAAGGAAAACTTGCATCTCTAAAGAGATTTAAAGATGATGTTAAAGAAGTAGCTAAGAGCTATGAGTGTGGTGTTCAAATAGAAAATTATAATGATTTAAAAGAAGGAGACATCATAGAAGTTTTTGTTATGGAACAAGTTAAAAGATAAATTTTAAGGAGCTTGTAACAATTAGTGTGTAAATTAAAAAATATTGATTTCTTATGGCAAATATTTTAAATTTGCACACTATGTAATACATGATCTATTAAAAAAGGAGGAAAATAAAATGGCAAAAAATGATACAAGACTTGGAAGAATTAATGAGGAATTAAGAAAAGAGATTAGTCATATTATTAGTTTCGAATTAAAAGATCCAAATTTAACAGGACTTATTAGTGTAACTAGAGCCAAAATAACTCCTGATTTAAAATATGCTAAGGTATATGTTAGTATACTAAATGCCAAAAGCGAAGAAAAAACAATGAAAGCATTACAAGATTCAGCAGGATTTATTCGTACTGAGATAGCTAAAACAATAAATTTAAGAATAACTCCACAAATTATATTTGAGAAAGATGATTCTATTGAATATGGTGCTAAAATTGAATCAATTTTAAAAGAAATAAAACCAAAGGAAGAAGAATAGTTATAATTTATAGCCTTTTATATAGGTTATAATACCGCATAGCTAATAGTTTGATATATATTTTTAAAAATCAATCTTGAAGCGTGGCGGGCGAGAGCAGAAAAGTTACTTTTATACCACGCAGTTTAGGTAGCAAAGTAAGATAGTATGTACCATCGGCGATTGGTTTTTAAAAATATATATCAAACTATTAGCTATGCTACTATGTGCTTTTAAATAATTGTGAGTAGTAACGAAGAATAAAATAAAAAGGAGAGTTTTAATGACTTTAGATAATATTTTAGAAGAAATAAATAAAGCAAACTCTATTGTTATATTAACACATGAAAATCCAGATGGAGATGCTATGGGAAGTAGTTTGGCTTTATATAATGCATTAAAAGCATATGGAAAAAATCCGGATATAGTTATACCTGAATATTCAAGAACATTTGAATTTTTACCAGGTACTGAATTTATAAAAAAAGAAGGGCAGATGGAAAAGTATGATTTAGCAATTGCACTTGATTGTGCAACAATGAAAATGTTAAATGGTTTTTCTAAATATTTTGAAAATGCAAAAACAAAAATTTCAATAGACCATCATGGAACAAATACAATGTATGCAGATTTAAATTTTGTAAATCCAGATAGCCCAGCTTGTGCACAGATTTTAATTGTAATATTAAACTATTTTAATATAGAAATTACAAAAGAGATTGGTACATGTATATTAGCTGGAATTATAACAGATACAGGTGGTTTCAAATATTCGGGAGTAACTGCAGAAACATTTGAATTTGTTGCATGGCTTTTAAATAAAGGTGTAAATGTTTCAAGTGTATATAGAAAAGTTTTACAAACAAGAACAAAATCTAATTTTGAATTAAATAGAATAGCATCAGACCGTTTAGAGTTTTTTGAAAATGGTAAAATTGCATTTACATATATAACTAAGGCTGATGAAGATTTAGTAAATTCTGAGACAGGAGATCATGAAGGAATTGTTGATATAGGAAGAGATATAGAAGGTGTAGAAGTTTCTATATTTATTCGTGAAGTGCCAGATAAAGGATTAAAGATATCTCTTCGTTCAAATGAATATGTAAATGTTTCTGATGTTGCATTGCTATTTGGTGGTGGTGGTCACCCAAGAGCTGCTGGATGTAATATGCGGTTGTTCTATAGAACAGGCGAGAGATAAGATTATTAATGAGGTTAAAGTGTTTTTGAAATAGAATTTTGTTGTTATCAAATCTTTAATAGAAATAGTAATATTCTTTTATAAAAAGATTCCCCATCCATTGTAAAGCGGATGGGGAATTGTCGCGTAAAAGACGGAATAGATTTATATAATAAGTGTGGAGAAAAAAGAGCTGAAAGAAATATTATATTTTATAAATGATTTACAAACAAATAAAAAAACAAGAACAAAATTTCGTAAAACATTGAAAAAGATTTAGAAATGTGATATAAATAGAAGAACTAAAAGAGATTTCTAAGTTGTTTGGAATTTCGAAACAACTTGAGAAAGAGAGGTATACAATGGGACAAGATAATGAATTAAAATTATTTGAGGATAAAAAGATAAGAGCTAAATGGGATGATGAAGAAGAAAAATGGTATTTTTCAGTTGTTGATATAGTTGCTATTTTAACAGATAATGATTATCAAGCTGGAAGAAAATATTGGAAAACTCTAAAAATGAGGCTAAATAAAGAAGGTAGTGAGTTGGTAACAAATTGTTACCAACTCAAAATGCAATCAATAGATGGGAAGTATTATAATACTGATGTTATGACTATTGAACAGATTTTACGACTTATTCAATCAATTCCTTCTAGAAAAGCGGAGCCATTAAAGTTGTGGCTAGCACAAGTAGGAAATGAAAGAATTGATGAAGCATATGATCCAGAGATAGCAATTAATAGAGCATTAGATATATACAGAAAAAAAGGGTATTCAGAAGAATGGATAAATCAAAGATTAAAAACAATAGATATAAGAAAAGAATTTACGGATGAATTAAAGGAAAAAGGGATAAATTCAGCTAAAGATTTTGCAATATTAACAAATATTCTAACACAGGCTTGGAGTGGTTATTCTGTAAAAGAGTATAAAAATTTAAAAGGATTAAAGAAAGAAAACTTAAGAGATAATATGACTAATATGGAACTAGTTTTAAATATGTTAGCCGAAACTTCTGCAACAGAAATATCAAAAAGTAAAAAACGAAAAGGATTTAAAGAAACTGAAAACTCTATTATAGAAGGGGGAAGTGTTGCAAGAGTTGCAAAGGAGCAATTAGAAAGAAAAATTGGAAGAAAGGTTGTATCTGATAAAAATGCTAAAGAAATAAGAAGATTAAATTCTAGAGAAGAATAATGTAAAGCGTTACAATTTGTAACGCTTTGAGCCTAAAACATTAATGAACTGGTGAAAATATGACACCAGTTGAAATTGAGATGGTGACAATTTGTCACCAACTTAATTTGAAATGTCTAGCATTACTAGACAATAAAAGTTCTAAAATTTCAATTAAAATAGTTGGTAAAAATTATTGCTTGAAAATGTTGACAAAAAGTGGAGTGAAAAGTAAAATATAAATAGATAGGAAATAGCAAGAAGATAAAGAAAGAAGAAAAACAGGAAAGTGTTGCTTTAGCAGAGATTCATAAAGAAGATACTTTAATGAGCAAAATTATAGGATTTTTCAATAGGCTATTTAAAAATAATTAATCACAATTCATATAAATAATTTGATTGAAAAAACTACTATAATGTGATATAAATTTCTAAAAAAGGAGAAATATCTATATATGGATGGAATTATAGTAATTAATAAACCAAAGGGAATAACATCACATGATGTAGTATATAAAGTAAAAAAAATATTTAATGAAAAAGTAGGACATACTGGTACTTTAGATCCAAATGCAACAGGTGTCCTTCCTTTATTAATAGGAGAAGGAACTAAATTATCTAAATATTTAATCGAACATGATAAAATATATAAAGTACGATTAACTTTAGGTAAAAAGACTGATACAGCAGATATTGAAGGTAATGTAATTGAAGAACAAGAAGTACATAAAGAATTATTAACTAATGAAAATGTTCGGAAATATCTTAAGTTCTTTTTTGGGGAAAAGTAGGCAAATTCCACCAATGTATTCTGCTATTAAAGTTAACGGAAAAAAACTTTATGAATATGCAAGAAAGGGACAAAGTGTACAAATTGAGCCAAGAGAAATCGAAATATTTGATATTAATTTAATTAATATTGATATAGATAATGCTTGTATAGATTTTAAAGTACGTTGTTCTAAAGGTACATATATTAGAAGTTTATGTGAAGATATAGCGCAAAAGTTAGAAACAATAGGATATATGGAAGAACTTGAAAGATTAAAAGTAGGTAATTTTTATATAAATGATTCTGTAACTATTGAGGAATTAGAGAAAAATAAAGAAGATATTGATTTTTTAAATAAGCATTTTATTACTTTTGAAAAATATTTTGAAAATAATAATGAGATTATATTAAATGATAGGAAATTAGCTTTATTTTTAAATGGAGTTAAGCTTTCTTTTGAGTTAGTAGATGGAATTTATAAAATATATAATAATGGTGATTTTATTGGAATAGGTATAGTAAAAAATAATTTGCTAAAAAGAGATATTATTTTAAGGTAAATCATTTTTAGTAAATATTAATGTTTGTAATATATGTTAAATAGTTATTTTTTCTAGAATAAATGATTTTTTTAAAAGTACGAATTTTATAAAGAAAAAAATTATATTTAATCAACATAATTTTATATACTATAACATAAAATGAAATAAAAATCAAATAGTAAAAAAATGAGATATAGATAGAAAAAGTTAAAGAAACAAAGATTAATATAGTAAACATATATATCAAATTAATATTTTAGAAAAAAATGTTCTTGAAATTATAAATCTAATATGCTAATATATAGTTACCAAATGAAAGATAACAAAAACAAAGTTATCTAACTAAACTAGCTATACAGTAGTTATAAAAAATAAATAGATATTAATTTTCCCTGCATAGTACGTGTAGACTGAGATTTTAGAACCAACAAACATTAAACGGGAGTCTGCCTTTAAATGTGGCGTGTATGCTTGCATTTATGTAAGAAACCCAGGAGCATTTAACAAGACACCCACCTGTGAAAGCAGGTCCTTAAAATTTCATTCACCTTGCGGCTAAAGCGGGGTTTTTTTTTTATTTGTAATTATGATAAAATGTTATCTATTCTAATCAGATTATTAAAGTTGTGAGAGTAGTATATGTGCAGTTATTATTTACAGCTTTTTATATAGGAGATAATGTTACCGCCTAGCTAATAGTTTGATATATATTTTTTAAAATCAATCTTGAAGCGTGGCGGGTGACTGCCAATAATTGCTTTGATACCACGCAGTTTGGGTAGAAGAGTAAGATAATATGTGCCATCGGCGATTGGTTTTAAAAAATATATATCAAACTATTAGCTAGGCTAGTGTGTGCTTTAAAGTAACTGTGATTTGCAATTATGTGAAGTTTAACAATAATTTATATGATAATAGGAAATAGTAGAAAATAATAAGTTTAAGGAGAAAAGTAGTGCAAATAAAAGAATTATTAAAAGAAGGAAAAATTAAATTAATTCAAAATGAAATAGATGATGCGAATTTTCAGGCAAAAATATTAATGCAATTTGTTTTGAAACAATCTCAAAGTTTTATAATTGCAAATGGAGAAAAGCAATTAGAAGAAAACAAAATAGATGAGTATAACAGTTATATTGATAAAATTATAGAAGGCAAGCCAATTCAATATATAACTAACAATCAAGAATTTATGAAGCTAAAATTTTATGTGGATGAAAATGTTTTAATTCCTCAGCCAGATACAGAAATATTAGTAGAAGAAGTTATTAATAACTGTAATAAGGGCATAGATGAGAGGACTCTAAAAGAGGATTCTAAAGAAGCAATAAGTAAAATAGAAATACTAGATTTATGCACAGGGAGTGGAGCAATAGGGATTAGTTTAGCAAAGTTTATAAAAAATTCTAAAGTTACTTGTACAGATATTAGTATGAAAGCTTTACAAGTTGCTAAATTAAATGCGGAAAAGAATCTGGTACATAAAAACATGGAATTTATTTTATCTGATTTGTTTGAAAATTTAAAAGAAAGAAGATTTGATATTATTGTATCTAATCCTCCATACATAAAAACAGAGGTTATTGGTGCATTACAAAAGCCAGTTCAAAATGAACCTCATTTGGCATTAGATGGTGGGGAAGATGGATTAAATTTTTATAAAAAAATTATCAAAGATGCATCTAAATTTTTAAAACCAAATGGGAAAATATATTTAGAAATAGGATATGACCAAAAAGAAGATGTTATTAAATTATTAGAAAATACAAATCAATATGAGGGGATAAAGTGTATACAAGATTTAGTAGGAAATGATAGAGTGATTATTGCTAAAATGAGGGAATCCTAGAATAATAAAATATTGTCAAAATCCCCCGGCCCTAATGGCAATTTTTTTAAAGAAGGTGGTTAAAAATGTCTTTTTCTTCAAATGTAAAAGAAGAATTAAGTAAGCTTTCAACACTTAGTAATAAAGAAAGTGTTAGAGCAGAATTAATAGGTTATCTAATAACAAGTAATATAAATATAGATGAAAAAAATATTAAGTTTTCAACAGAAAGTGAATACAATATTAATCGTTTTAGTAAATTACTAAGTAATTTAGGACTTATAAATCATGAAATTGATATTCAGGGGAAAGTATATACAATTTCAGTCAAAAAATCATATTTGTTAGAGAAATTGCTATTAGAAAATAAAGAAATAATTTTAGAAGATAATGCAAACGTAAAGATTCAATTAGAAGATGAGATATGCAAAAAATCAATAGTAAGAGGTGCTTTTTTGGGAGGAGGTTCTATTAATAATCCTGAAAATAAATATCATTTAGAGATAATTTTTTCATCTAAAGAAAATGCAAGGTATATATCAAATATTGTAAAAGAATATGAAATTGAATGTAAGATATTAGAAAAAAATAATAAATATTCTTTATATTGCAAGGAAGGTGAGACAATATCTAATTTATTAGCTTTTATGGGAGCAAGTAGCTCTGTTTTGAAATTTGAAGAAATTAGAGTAGTAAGAGATATGAGAAATAATGTTAATAGATTAGTAAATTGTGAAACAGCTAACTTAAATAAAACTATTAATGCAAGTTTAAAACAAATTGAAGATATTAAATTAATAAAAGAGAAAAATCAGTTTAAAAATTTGTCTAAAAATTTGCAAGAAATATCAGAGCTTAGGTTGAAAAATCCAGAAGCATCTTTATTAGAACTTGGAAATATGTTGGATGTACCTGTAGGTAAATCTGGAGTTAATCATAGATTAAAAGCAATATCTGAAATTGCAGATGAGATTAGAAAAAATAAAGAAGAGGATAATAGAAGATAAATGAGAAAAGTAGGAATATATATACATATTCCTTTTTGCAAGCAGAAATGTTTTTATTGTGATTTTGTATCATACTGTGATAAAACAAAATTTATAGATAGATATATAGATTGTTTGAAAAAGGAAATAGAAAGTAAATCAAATAAGAATGAGATTGTTATTGATACAATTTATATTGGAGGAGGAACTCCTTCTATAATTGATGTAAAATTAATTATAGAGGTTTTAGAGAGTATAAAAGAAAATTTTAATGTAGAAAAAGAAGCGGAAATAACAATAGAAATAAATCCTGGGACTGTAAATGAAGAAAAATTAAAACTGTATAAAGAAGAAGGAATTAATAGAGTGAGTATAGGACTTCAGTCAACTAATAATGATTTGCTAAAAATGTTAGGAAGAATACATACATATGAAGAATTTCTAAAATGTTCTAATATGGCAAGGAATATAGGATTTAAAAATATTAATGTAGATTTAATGTTAGGTCTTCCAAGTCAAACTTTAGATGATATTAATAAATCTATGAAAAGAATAATTAATTTAAAGCCAGAGCATGTATCAGTATATTCATTAATTGTAGAAGATGGAACAAAACTAGCAAGAGATGTAGAGAATGGAAAATTAATTCTGCCAGAAGAAGAAATCGAAAGAAATATGTATTGGAAAGTAAAACAAACATTAGAAAATAATGGTTATATACATTATGAAATTTCAAATTTTGCAAAAAAAGGATATGAATCTAAACATAATATGAATTGTTGGAGCCAAAAAGAATATTTGGGATTTGGAGCTAGTGCACATTCATATTTTAAATCTATGAGGTATTCTAATATAGAAGATATAGAAGAATATATAGATAATATAAGTAAAGGAAAAATAGAGCAAAATAAAAAGGTTCATGAGATTCAAACAGTAGAAGATAGCAAAAAAGAGTATATGCTACTTGGATTAAGAAAGATAGATGGAGTAAATATTACAGAGTTTAAAAATAAATTTGTAGATAATCCAATTTATCTTTTTAAAAAAGAATTAAGTAGACTTGCATGCGAAAAACTGATTGAGATTGATGAAAACAGAATAAAGTTAACTGATAAGGGTTTAGATTTGGCAAATATTGTTTGGGAGGAATTTGTGTAGGATAGTAAAAGATGAGAAAATACTGTGTAAAATGGAAGATAATAAAAAGAAAAGCCCCTTACTGTGCATAATGCAAAGTAAGGGGTGCAGACACTAGATGGACGATTACATAGTTTCAATAATGAAAGGTCCACCAATTAATTCGCACTGTCCAGACACTACACCAGAACAGAGAAAGTCTGATGGATCTTTGTCGTCTAATTATAATAATCGTATTTCAATTCCTAAAACACCATATTCTTTTTCTTTTTCTGGTGAATATATTTCATACATTCTTTGAGTTTTATTTTCAATTTCTGCTTTATCTGTATAAATTTTTTCAAATAGTTCTTTAAAAGTAGAAGCTTTATATAAATTAGTTATTTCTACTTTAAATGTTTCTGTATAAGTCTCCGACTTTTAATTTTTTTCGTTTATCATCGTATAGTCTAAATTCAACTTTCTTTGATCCATTTTTTATATTATTAAAAGGTCTTTCTAGAAGTTTCATTTTATGGATTTGTCTATTTAATAAGGGAAGTAATCTATCAAAAGCTTCTGCATGTTCTTTTTTAAAAAGTCCATTTGAACGTAATTCAGAAATTTTCTCTAGAGAATCCCATTCTATAAAATCAACTTCTTCTTGTTGTAAAACGAGATTATCAATATCAAAGTCCTTTTTCATATAATATAAATCAAAAAATACTTGGTCTATATCATCACGATCGGAATAAAATAACTGTAATTCTTCTGGTATAACATCTAGACCAATTTCTTCTTTTATTTCTGTAATCATACCTTGAATACTATTTTCAGAAGTTTTAGGGTGTCCACCAGTTGAAGCATATTTTCCATCTTTCTGAATACTTCTTTTTTGAATTAAGAATTCTCCTTTTGAATTTTGGATAAATACAAGAACCACTAAAATGTATCTATCTTTTGGAATTTTTTCATCCTTTAAAATTGTTTCTCCTGTTAAATGTCTATTAATATCATATAAATCACGTTTCTCCATTTTAACCTCCATTATTTATAATATTAATAATATAATACAAAATGGTAAAAAATCCAATAGTTAAGTAAAAAAAGAATAATAAAAATATTTACATGAATTATATTTTTTAATATAATAAAAGCAAGATAAGGGGAGATGCACATATGAGAATAGGAATCGATATAGATGGTGTATTAACAGATTTTGAAAGATGGATTATAGAATATTCTACTAAATTTGCTTATGAAAATAATATAGAAGAAATAAAAAATATTAATGCATATATTTCAGATGAGATATTTGGATGGAGTGAAGAAATAGATGACAAATTTTGGGATAAGTATTTAATTCATTATACAACAAATGAGAAAGCAAGAGAATTTTCAGGAGAGATAATACAAAAGTTAAAAAATGAAGGAAATGAAATTTTCATTATAACAGCAAGATATTTAACAGACACAGATTCAAAAGAGGGAGAAAATATGAGGAATATTGTATCTAATTGGCTAAAAGAAAATAAAATTAATTATGATAGACTTATATTTTCAGGTGAAGATAAAAGAAAAGTATGTAAGGATAATAAAATAGATGTAATGATTGAAGATTCTCCTAAAAATATAAAAGAATTATCTAAAATATTGCCCAATATAATTTGTTTTGATGCTCGATATAATAAAGAATGTAAGGGAGAAAATATAATTAGATGTTATAGTTGGTATGATATATATAGTAAGATTAATAAAATGTGTAAGCGTGATAAAATAAGATAATTTCAAATATGAAAGAAAGGTTGTATAATATGAGAATTGCTATTATTTCAGATATACATGGAAATTTAGAAGCTATGAATGAAACATTAAAAGATATTAGAAAAAGAAATGTAGATAAAATTATATGTTTAGGAGATATTATTGCAAAAGGTGTTCATTCTAAAGAATGTATAAGATTAGTTAAAGAAAATTGTGATATTGTATTACAAGGTAATTGTGATAGGCATTTTTCAGAAGAACATAGTTTGGAGGAATTTCCATTACAAGAACAAGAAAGAATAAAATGGAATAAATCTATGCTTGATAAAGAAGACAGGGAGTATTTATTAAGTTTACCATTTTCATATGAATTTTATATGAGTGGTAGTCTAGTTAGACTTTTTCATGCAACTCCACAAGATATACAGAAAGTAGTACTTAATGTTGACTCCTTTAAAACAAAATTAGATATGTTTTATCCAAGTAGAAATACAATTTCTGATAAAATTGCTGATGTTATTATATATGGTCATATTCATCATCCATATATGGACAAAATGTATAATAAAACAATTATAAATGTAGGAAGTATAGGAAATGCTTTTGAGGTTGTAAGAAATCCTTTAAAAGAAAGTAATGTATTAGAAACAACAAGAAGTAATTACTTAATTATAGAAGGAGAATATGGAAATATGGAATATAGTTCTGATATTTCATTTCAGTATGTTAGAGTTCCATATAATATTGATAAAGAATTAGCTTCAAATAGATTAAATATTGAAAAAGAAAATTATATGTATGAATTAAAACAAGGAAAGTATCGTGATATGACGAAAATATATGATAATTTTAAAAGATTGAATATAGATGTGGATGAAATTTAAATTAAGTATATAAATTACGCAATAATATTATGTAAAACATAAGAAAAAAGGAAGGGGAAAATAAAAATGAGATATGAAATAATTGGAAAAACTGTACCAGTAGTAGAGGTTACTTTAAATAGAGGTGAATCAATGTATTCACAAAGAGGAGGAATGTCTTGGCAAACAGAAGGTGTTAATATGACAACTAATGCAAGAGGTGGAGTAATGAAAAGCCTTGGAAGGATGTTTACAGGAGAATCTATTTTTATGAATACATATACAGCAAGTGTAGATGGAGCAAAAGTTGCTTTTGCAACTACTGTACCAGGTGATATTGTACCAATTAATGTAGGAGAAAATAATGGTTTTACAATACAAAAAAATGCATTTTTATGTGCAGAACCAGGTGTTGATATTCAAATAGCATTTACAAAGAGATTTTCAGCAGGTTTATTTGGTGGAGAAGGATTTATATTACAAAAGGCTACAGGTAATGGAATGCTATTTTTAGAAGTAGATGGAGATCCAGTAGAAAGAATTCTAGCACCAGGTGAAGTGCTAAAAGTCGATACAGGTAATGTAGTTGGTTTTGATAGTACAGTTTCATATGAGATTGAAACAATAAAAGGATTAGGAAATATATTTTTAGGTGGAGAAGGCTTATTTTTAACAAAATTAGTTGGTCCTGGTAGAGTTATTATACAATCACAAAACTTTGGGGATTTTGCGGGAAGAATATTGGGATTAATGCCTAGAAAATAGGTAAATATTTATAATATGTGAAAGATAGTATTTGAAGATTAAAAAGTAGTATTTGATTAGACAGATTATGTTATAGGAGTATTAGTTGGCTTAGATTCTAATGGCAGAAAAAATAGAGGTGGAACTGCATTTGAAGATACTTGCGAGCCAGTAATAAAGAAAATTTGTGAAAAATATAATGTAACAATGTTATCACAAAAACAATTTAAAAAATTAAAAGAATATGGTTTTAGTATATCTGAAGATGTTGAAAATAGAAAAGCTGATTTTATATTAATAAAAGATAATAAAGCTTTAAATATAGAAGTTGATTATTTCTTTAGAGGAGGCTCAAAACCAGAAGAAATAATTGATAGTTATATTAATAGACAACATGATTTAGATAAGTTAAATATGGAATTTGTATCATGAACAGATGGTTTATGTTGGGATAATAAATCAAAAAATCAATTACAAAAGGGATTTAGAAATATTAATTATCTTATGAACTTTTATCTTGCGAAGAATGGAATGCTAGAAGAAGTTGTAAAAACATATTTTAAATAAAAGATATTATAGAATTTTTTTGGGGGCAACTTTTTATTAAGGTTGCTCTTTATAATTAAGGAGGAATGTTTATTGATATATAATCCAAAAGAATTTGAGTTAGAAAAAACTACAATATGGAGTTTCAAAGAAAGAGGAAAGTGGGCAACACATAAAGGAGATTATAGAGGAAATTGTTCACCACAAGTACCAAGAAATTTAATATTAAAATATACAAAAGAAAATGATATAGTGTTAGATCTTTTTTGTGGAAGTGGTACATCAATGATAGAATGTAAATTATTAAATAAAAAAGGTATAGGAATTGATGTAAATGTAGAAGTATTAAAATTGGCAAAAAGTAGATTAAATTTTGAATATAATACTATTTATGAGCCAAAGTTAATAAAAGCTGATTCGACTAATTTACAAAGTATTATTCCAAATGAAAAAATTGATTTTATATTTGCACACCCACCATATGCAGATATTATAAAATACAGTGAAGATATATCAAGATCGAATTTACTTTGAATCAAATAAATTTATTTTCAAAAGAATGTTTTAGGGTTCTAAAAAAAGACAAAATTTGTTCAGTTTTAATAGGAGATATTAGAAAAAATAAAAATGTTATTCCATTAGGTTTTTATGTCATGAATATTTTTATTCAAACAGGTTTCGCTTTAAAAGAAATAATTATAAAAGAACAACATAATTGTAAGAAGACAGATTATTGGAAAAATAAGAGTAAGGATTTTTATTTATTGTCGCATGAATATGTTTTTGTTTTAAAAAATAATATGTATAATGGAAAATTTGAGGAATATTGTTATATATTGTAACTTTAATAATGCAAGACCATAAAAGATTTGATTTTAGAAGTTTGCAAGCAAAATCCTCAGATTGAGCAATTTAAATTGCTCAATCTGAGGAACCATTTTTATAATCAATAACAAAATACTTAATATTAAAATAATCTACCATATCTGGTACCAAATCTTTTATATCCCTCAATCTTTCATATCCAACTTGCTCTATAGCACAATAAACATCATCTCTAAAATCTTCATTAATATATTCATCTAAACTAATTTCCATCCCATTTTCATAACATTTCAATAAATGTTCCTCAATAGTTCTTCTTGTAAGTCCACGAATCTCTGCAATTTCATCAATAGACTTTTTATCATTTACAAATAAATTATAAGATGTAATTTTAGTATCTTCTCTAGCAGAAGCTTTCTCTTTACTTTCTGCTATCTTTATTGGTTTATCTGAAAGCTTTATATTATTATCATCAATATATTGTTTAATAGTTTCTATAAAAATATCACCATAATTTTCCAACTTATTAACACCAACACCATTAATACTAAGCATTGATACTCTATTGACAGGAAAATATGTAGCCATTTCTTTTAATGATACATCACCAAATACAATAAAAGGTGGAACATTGTTTTCTTCTGCAATTCTCCTTCTTAAACCTCTTAATATCTCAAATAAATTCTCGTCAAAATCAACATTAGTAGATACAGTAGTAGATGATACCTTCTCAATCTTTCTTTTTATTAAGACTTTCTTATCTCCATGAAGAATCTCTTTTGCATTTTGATCTAATATCAAAACAGGATATTTATCTCCAATAGATTTTATATAATTTTCTGTAATTAAAAAATAAATCAATTCCTTTATAGTATCTTTAGAATAATCCTGCATAATTCCATAAGTAGATAAATTATCAAATCCAAAAGATTTAATTTTAGAAGACTTTGAACCTTTTAATACATCTGTGACTAGTGAAGTGCCATATTTTTGATTCATTCTAACTATACAAGATAATATCTTTTTGGCGTCTATAGTTATATCAGTAATTTCTGTTTCAGATAAACAGTTACTGCAATTATTACAATTATCAAATTCAGGTGTTTCACCAAAATATTCTAAAATATATTTTCTTAAACATTTATCAGTATTACAATAATCAATAATATCATTTAACTTAGCATATTCATTTTTATGATTTGATTCGGATTCTGTTTGTTCAATTAAGAATTTGTTTGAAACAATATCAGCTCTATTAAAAAGTAAAACACATTTAGACTTGTCTCCATCACGCCCAGCACGACCAGCTTCTTGGTAATAGCTTTCTAAATCTTTAGGCATATTATAATGAATTACATATCTAATATTCGATTTATCTATTCCCATACCAAATGCATTAGTAGCAATCATAATTTGAGTTCTATCATATAAAAAGTCTTCTTGTGATTTATTTCGTTCTAAATCTTTCATTCCACCATGGTATTTAGAAACATTATAGTTTAAATCATATAAAGTTTGATACAAACTATCAACAGACTTTCTGGTTAAACAATAAATGATTCCAGAATCATTTTTATTATTTTCTAGAAAATTTAAAATAAAGTCTTTTTTACTTCTGGGCGATTCAACAGAAAAACTTAAATTAGTTCTATCAAAACCAGTTGTTAGAGTAAATGGTGTCTGAAGATGTAATAAGTCTATTATATCTTTTTCTACAATTTGAGTAGCGGTTGCAGTAAATGCTGAAATAATTGGACGCTTATCTAAATTAAAAATAACATTTGCAATTTCTCTGTAACTCGGTCTAAAATCGTGTCCCCACTGAGATATACAATGAGCTTCGTCTACTGTAATCATTGAAATGTCTATGCTTTTAAGCATATTTAGAAAGGATTCTGAATTTAGTCTTTCTGGAGCTACATAGATGATTTTATAAACATTACATAAGATATTTTCTATTGTTTGGGAATATTCGGTATTAGAAAGTAAACTATTAACATATGTTGCTGGAATTCCAATTTGATTTAAACTATCGACTTGGTCCTTCATAAGAGAAATAAGTGGTGATATAACTAATGTAATTCCTGGTAAAATCATAGCGGGGATTTGATAGCATATAGATTTTCCAGCGCCAGTAGGCATTATTCCGAAGACAATCTTCGTCATTTAGAATATGACTTATGATTGAGTCTTGTCCGTGGTCTGAAATTGTCGTATCCAAAGTATTGTTTTAATAAATTTTTTGCTGTATTCATGTAAAACCTCTTTTCTATGTGGAGAATTATAACAAGGATAAATAGAAAAATCAATAGTTATGTTTAGATATTTTAACATATGATTAATATAAAGTTACAATTCACAGCTTGTTTTTTCATGGAAAGATAATGTTACCGCCTAGCTAATTGATTGATATATATTTTTTAAAACCAATCTTGAAGCGTGGCGGGTGAGTGGTAGAAATTACTTTTATACCACGCAGTTTAGGTAGAAAAGTAAGCGAGTAGGTACCTATCTGCGATTGATTTTAAAAAATATATATCAATCAATTAGCTAGGCTACTATGTGTTTTTAAATAACTGTGAATAGTAACAAAAATTTTTTTTGAAAAGCTATTTACAAAATATGTAAAGTATGTTATATAAAATAAAAATAATTTATTCAAAAAGATTAAAAATAATTCGTGAAATGTTTAATTTCTAATAAATTTTCCAAAATAAACAAGCAAAAATAAATATGAAAGAAGGTAGATATTATTTGTTATCTATTGTAAAAAGTATGTCTTTAATAGGGTTAGAAGGATATTTAGTAAATATCGAAGTGGATGTATCAGGGGGAATTCCTTGCTGGGATATTGTACGGGTTACCTGATATAAGTGTTAAAGAATCGAAAGAAAGAGTAAGAACGGCAATAAAAAATTCGGGATATGATATACAAAGTAGAAAAATAGTTGTAAATTTGTCGCCAGCAGATATAAAAAAAGAAGGTTCACTTTTTGATTTACCTATAGCTATTGGTATTCTTATATGTAGTGGAAATATAGATAGAAGTAGCATGGAAAATACTATATTTATAGGAGAGCTTTCTTTAGATGGAAAAGTAAATGAAGTAAATGGAATATTGCCAATGTGCATAGAAGCTAAGAAGTTAGGAATAAAAAAAGTAGTTCTTCCAATTGGAAATGCAGTAGAAGCGGCAGTAGTAAAGGGAATAGATATTATTGGAGTAGAAACTTTAAAAGAAGTTATTCGGATTTTTGAATAAAAATATAGAAATAGAAAGTACAAAGGTTAATGTAAATGAATTATTTGATGATATTAATATTAATTCATTAGATTTTTCAGAAGTAAAGGGTCAAGAAAATATAAAAAGAGCTTTAGAAATAGCAGCAGCAGGTGGTCATAATTGTTTATTAATAGGAACTCCGGGTTCTGGAAAAACTATGATGGCAAGAAGAATTCCAAGCATCTTACCAGACTTAACTTTTGATGAATCTTTAGAAACAACAAAAATACATAGCATAGCAGGAAATTTAGAAAAGAATTCTTCACTTATTGTAACAAGACCATTTAGGGCGCCTCATCATACTATTTCTAGTATTTCTTTAATTGGAGGAGGTAGAATTCCAAAGC
>ENA-ORLW01001087-ORLW01001087.1-human-gut-metagenome-genome-assembly--contig:-NODE-1087-length-32817-cov-3.954918_pt1 | contig 32817 bp, 24 predicted proteins | sample MGYA00243017_ERZ508829 | MGnify/ENA primary metagenome ERZ508829 (study PRJEB26277, sample SAMN04329776) | human gut metagenome | biome: human-associated habitat | host: Homo sapiens | place: USA...
TTGGGGCGGCAACATCGCAAACCTCACGACGGAAGCCTCGCTACCGTCAGAGCGATTTGTTTTCGAATTCATCATGGTTGTATTATTTTACGCACTATGTTTTACAATGCGGTTTCGTTTGCACATTGCTAAAAGCTCCTGGCCTGCCAGGGGTCGCTTAAGCAAAAAGCTTTCTCAAGCCAAAATTATTTTGCTGAATTCACTTTCGCTTCCATAGCGTAAACTGCCGGGCAGACGGTATGGAGGCTATTTCTTTCTTCTGTGCAAAACCAAAAAAGATTATAGAAGTGTAAATTGTGCCCTGTCTTTTTGCGTCTGGCACTCTATAACACTTTCATTTCATCTTTTTGTACTGAAAAAGAAAAAACAGTAAATTTCTACTCGGCGGAGGTTTCACTTTCTGTACTTTCTTCTTCACTCTCCGGATAATCATCGTAATTTAATCCCTGGAATGCGGACAGTTTATCCGCTGACATCAGATAAATATTATTGCTTCCATCGAGCTGAACATAGTAAGATCCGTCTTCAGCCTGTTCTCCCACATAGAGAGTTCCGCTGAGAATTTCGGCAGGTTCGGTTTCGTTTGCTGTTTCGCTTTCTGTTTCGGAAGAAGTGTCTGTTTCTGACTCGGCTTCCGTTATAGCATCATCCGAATTTGTCGCTTCGGTATATTGGAAGTTTATCGTCATGGACGGATTCTTCAGTCCGTATTTTTCTTTGTTTTCTTCTTTATGATCCACAAAACTGTCAAAAGAAAGATTTCCGAGGTGGTCCACAAGGGTTGTCACGGTGTTTACGGTCGCTTTTTCAGGAGTACTTTCTGTTTTACCTCCGTCCTGAGACTGGGAAATCTGCCAGGTTTTTACCGAACCGGTGGTACTGCTCTCAAAAAGCAGTGTCGTACCTTCTTTGGTTATCGAAAGCTCCTGGACATTATCGGAAGAAATCGTCGGAAAACTTTCGATTTCAGCCAGATCCGTTAACGTTTTATGAAAGGAATCTGCAAGGGAAGAACTTACGGTATAAATTTCTCCGCTGTCTTCACGTTTCAGATAATAATCACCGGTCATGCTGTTGGCTTCGCCAAGAACAAAGCTGCAGTTTGTACTGTCGGAAGAAGTGAGCGTGACCGTAGGAGCGTTTTCCGAAAATCCATAATTTTCCCCATCCTGTGCAGTGCCAAGATCACGCACAGCCTGGAGGGAAGTAAAGGTATTTACCAGTTCGGAAGCAGCATCGTTGGATAACGGAAACGTCTCGTCCTGAACACAGATCCAGCTGTTGTCTGTTTTTGTCAGCGTAAAAGAAGTATCACCGTCTGCCAGCTGAAAAGAAGAGACTTTATCAGAGGCGATCGTTGCTACTGCTACACCGGTTTCCGATTCCGCAGCAGCTGATTCCGACTCCTGTATCCGGTTATGGTTGGCAAGCAGTGTATAACTGCCGCCAAGTACGATCAGAACAGCAACGGCCGCAGCCAGTCCGAATGATTTTTTCTTCATTATTTTTTCCTCCTTTTCAGCCAGATCACACCGCCGGTTACCAGGAACAGAACCGGAAGAACGGCAATGGTAATAATGCTCCAGAGGTTGACATTTGCAGATGTCAGGGTCAGATAAGACAGCTGCATACTCTTGGAAGGAATGGAGATACTGGAACTCTGTCCGCACATCCAGCTTAAAGCGTTTGTGAGAAGTTTTGTATTGCCGCCGGAAACAGCAGAGTCTGTATTGCTGGTCAGAAACTGACTGCTTGCAAGAACGACCAGCCTGGTTTCTTTTGCATCTTCGGCAGCTTCTGTTTCGCTTTCAGCCTCAACCTGAGAAGCACTGCTTTCTCCTTCTACAATAGTTTCTGTTTCAGTCTCTTCTTCGGAATCAGATCCGCTTCCGATGGCTTCGGTAATGGCTGCTGCCAGAGTAAACGGACCGCTTTCATCGTTCTCTTCTTTGGAAAGGCTCTCCATATTTTCCGGATCTGCTTTTAAATATGCAGAACTGGTAGAAGTCAGCATATTGGTTACTGTGATGTCATCGGATTTGCTGTCCAGTGTTTTGATACTCTGACCGATCGGCATCAGCACATAGCTGTTTGAGCCGGAAAGGCTTCCGGTAGCATCGCAGGACTGGATCTCCGGCACCAGATAAAGAGGATTTCCGGAAACATAATGATTGTTGTCACCTTCCAGAACAACGCCTTTTTCAATAGAAACGCCATACTGTTCCAGAATAGAATGATAATTCGGCATTTCCGTTGTGGTATATCCGGATACCAGAAAAGCATGACCGCCATTTTGCAGGTAGGTCAGAATGGCACTGGTCTCATCGTCGGAGAAATCTTTCTGCGGAGCATTGATCATCAGGCAGGAGGCGTCTTCCGGAACCGTTCCGGCTGTGAGAAGATTCAGTTCCTGAACTTCGATATTTTCTTTTTCGATAGCAGACTGCATGGAGGAATCAAGATCATTTTCTTCATGTCCTGTTAATGTATATAGGATCGGAAGATCCTCTGTTGTGACATAGGCGATCGCACTGGTGACCTGACCTTCACCGTCAAATGCAGTTGTTTCCATAGAGTAAGTCTGGTAATTGACACTGCTTTCATACAGATCACTGTAAGGGATCACCTTGCTTCGTTTGTCACTGACAACGATCACACTGTTGGAAGCAAGATCTTCGTCGGTATAGGAAGAAGCAAAGCTTGGATTCAGAACCGGGTCCTTTTTCTCATATTTAATGTGAGAAGAGAGATCTGCATAACGTGTCAGAAGTTCGTTTAATGTAGCATCCTCACTTCCGTCTTCTGCAAGAAGATAAAGGGTAACATCTTCTGTCAGAGAAGAAGCAACGTTCTTTGTCTCGTCACCGATACTGTAAAGTTTATTTTCACTGACATCTATTTTCGTTGCAGAGGAAGGAAGCTCACTGATCAGAAGATTCAGAAAGACGGCGATCGCAAGGATGACAACCGTAAAAGCAAGGCTGTAAGATCCCTTCTTTAAAAGTTTTTTGTTTTTTGGCCGCAGCATATTAGCCGGCTTTTTTGATTTTAAATTGATGTTCATGGCGACAACCTCCTAATTCCAACGTCTTTTCTGAATGCTCTGAACCGTCAGAAACAGCATAATTCCAATAAAGGAAAGATAGTAGACAACACCGGTAAGATCAAGAATACTATTCGTAAAATTGCTGAAGTGACTGGACATATTGAAAAGATTCAGTATTTTCTGGATGATGCCTTCGAACATGCTTTGTTTCACAAAATAAAGAACGGCAAGGACACCTTCACCGATGACACCGATCACAAGCGGAAGCAGGATGTTCTGTGTGGTATGATAAATCAGCAAACCTATAAGCAGAACAATGACAACAAGTGCAAAAAAGGAAGCACCGGCAGTTTCCGGGAAAAATCCGCTGATTCCATCCATCAGATAACATACCAGCAGAAAAGCGAAGGTTCCGACTGCGGCAAGAATCTGGCTTTCCGTAAGAGACGAGAAGAACAGTCCCACAGCCAGGCAGGTACATCCCAGCAGAAAAAAACCAAGCAGTGCCACGTAAGTAGATGCAAAAGCAATGCTTCCGTACTGTGCCATGATCAGCGGATAGAAACACAGGATCACGACCGGAAGAAGAAAAGTGACGATCAGTGCCAGGTATTTTCCAAGCACAATCTGCCATACCGTCACCGGTGCAGTGAGAAGCAGCTGGTCCGTCTTCTGTTTGCGTTCCTCTGCAAGCGTTCGCATGGCAAGGATCGGTGACACGATCAGAAACAGAAAGGTGATGGAAGAGAGCGTATAACTGAACAGTGGATAGCCATAATTCAAGTTATAGGCAGTAAAATAAATACCCGCCATCAGAAGCAGGAATGCACCGAACACCCATCCTATCATAGAATGAAAAAAACTTCGGAGTTCTCTTTTACATATGCACAGCATTTTCGTTGTCTCCTTTCTCTGTATCCGATTCTGTCGTGTCGCTATCGGTATCGTCCGCATTTTCTGTAGTGGAAGATGGTGTACCGGTAATCACTTTTTTTGCTGCCTGATCATCGGCAGTCAGTTCGAGGAAGATATCTTCCAGTGACAGTCTCACAAGCTGCATGGCAAGGATCGGAAGATTCTTTTCTGCCAGCTGATAGAAAAGCAGTTCCCGGATATCGGAAGAAGGATCGGTTTTGATCTCTGCTTTTACACAATGTTCTTCTTCGCAGTCGTCCATAAAGTGAAATTCTTTCACGGCTGTGATGCCTCGCAGAATTTCTTTCAGCTGCTCTTTGGAAGATTTCACCGTTACGATCAGGCTATTTTGTCCCTGCATCAGTGAAGTAAGATTTTCCAGAGTGTCGCTGGCTACCAGTTTTCCGTGTGAAAGGATCAGGACGTAGTCGCAGACAGCACTGATTTCCGAAAGAATGTGGGAACTTAAGATAACCGTATGTTCTTTTCCGAGTTCTTTGATCAGATCACGGATCTCCAGGATCTGTTTTGGATCCAGACCAACCGTAGGCTCATCCAGGATCAGGATTTCCGGTGATCCGAGCAATGCCTGTGCAAGTCCTACTCTCTGACGGTAACCTTTGGAAAGATTTTTGATCAGACGGTTCTGTACGGCATCCAGTTTTGTGGTTGCACATACTCTGGTTATCTGATTTTTCCGTTCCGCTTTTGGGATTTTTTTCAGCTCAGCGGCAAATGCAAGATATTCTTTTACCGTCATATCAAAATAAAGCGGCGGCAGTTCCGGCAGATAACCGATGTTCTTTTTTGCGGCTTCTGTGTCTTCCAGAATGTCATATCCGTTGATCGTAACACTTCCGTCGGTGGAAGCGAGATAACCGGTTATGATATTCATTGTGGTGGATTTGCCGGCACCGTTTGGACCTAAGAATCCATAAATACGGCCTTTTTCAATCGTGAAATTCAAATCGTCTACAGCGAGCGTGTCACCGTAGCGTTTGGTTAAATGTCTGACTTCAATCAAAACAATATCCTCCTTAAATAAATAACATATGATCTTATAAATCAGGGCAAAAACGCCCTGATTTTCAATCTTTTCAATATTTTATAAGGATTGTGTGTTTGATATGAGATGAAATTGTGTTTTTTGTTTGAAAATTGTGTGAAATGCAGACAGATCCTAAAAAGAAGGGAAGTGCTGGTAAGGTTCTCCGGAAGGAACAGTGATGCCAAGATCTTCCAGTTCGATGGGGATTTTTTCTCCGTTTTTATCGACGGTACAATAATAGATGGACAGATCCTGATCCTGTGAAAAATTCACCTGTAAGGTATAGCAGATACTGTCAAGAATCTGACGATAAAGCTGATCCTTGCTGTAGATGGGAAATGCTTCCTTTTCAGCGGATGCAGTGCCGGTAAAAAGAGAGCAGGATCTGGCAAAACAGACTGTGAGGCTGTTCTCATTTTCTCCGGTGACAGATTCGGCAAGATCCAGATTCCATCCGGTCAGATCAGCCATTGCAGCGATCAGAGATTCCGGCGTGACAATATCTCCGCCGGCATAGGGATAAGCACGGAAACTTCCATTGCTTCCTATATAAATAGATGCAGAAACAACTTCGGATTCTGTGCTGGATTCTTTTTGGTGTTCCGGTTCCTGGATCGGCAAGCGGATCGTACCGGATACGGACTGTGATTCCGGCGTGCTGCTTTCAGTTTCTGTTATATAGCCTCCGATTTCTGTTTCCACTGCAGGAGCCTCCGTGATCAGAGGTTTCGGTTCCTTTCGTTTGCTGCATCCGCCGGAAACCAGCAGCAGGATGCCAAGAAGAGGCAAAAATAAATGATATTTTTTCATATATAATCCTTTCCAATTTCAGTTACATTCTTACGATTTTGGCAGGAAGTCCTTCGACCTGTGCCCGATATTACAGATACTGTTTTGTTTCATTCAGTATAGAAGAAAAGTGAAAAAAATGCAATAAAATGGAAAAAAGTTGCTTGCACCTTTTGGAAGGATGGTATAAGATACAGGAAAAGTGTGTTTATGAGGTGAGAAAATGGCAGATTCCAATATCACAAGGAATGCGATGGCAGCGGCGATGAAAGCTCTGATGAAAGAAAAAAAGCTTTCCAAGATCAGCATTTCCGATATATGCGGAGCATGCGGTATGAATCGCAACAGTTTTTATTATCATTTCAAAGACAAGTACGATCTGATCAACTGGATCTTTTATACAGAATTTGTGAGCAATATCCATCTGGAGGAATATAAAGATGCATTGCAGCTTCTGGAAGATATCTGCGATTATCTATATCAGGAAAGAGATTTTTACCGTGTGGCATTGAAGATGGAAGGACAGAATTCTTTCCAGGAATATTTTTCAGAAGTGATGGATCCATATCTGAAGTATCTTGCGGATCAGATCATGGGTGCCGGAAAAGAAGAAGCTTTTTTTCTGCGGTTTTTCGGAGATGCTTTTTTGATGGCGATTATCCGCTGGATAATGGATGAGAATATTATGCAGCCCAGAGAATTTGTCCGACAGCTGGATGAGACAATTTCCCTGGGGGCGAAAAAGATTCTGGAAGTTAAACAGAAGAAATCAGCCGATTCATCCGTTCTGTGATATGAATCGGGAGCGGATCACCTGAAATAATCTCATTGATCCGTGTGATATCAGAATAAAAATCAACAGCTAAAAACGGATATGCCTGCTTCATGCGGGTATCCACGGCAAATCTGGAAGCGGCACTGCTGGTGTCGCTTTTTCTGTCTTCTGATAAAAAAAACAGAAATGGTGTGCCAAGAGAAGACAGAAGCCCCAGACTTTTCCGTGAAATGCATTCCCGGATATTCTGTTCATTATATAGCTGATAAACGCCATAAAGTTTTTTGTGGGCACTTAATATCTGATGGATTTCAGATTCCATTAAAGCTTCCATTTTGAAGATTGGCATTACATTCTGCACATCTTTATAATCATCCATATTGATACAGAAAGAATCCACATCCGGAAGAAACCATAAGAATGCACAGTCATTCTGCTTTTGAAATACCTCCGGCAGAAACGTGTTCTCTGAAAAGGAGGCAGATGGAAGGAAAGCATAAGTGCAGACACCATATGTTTTCCAAAAATCAATAAAAGCATTGAGGTTTTCAGCTGTCCATTCGCTCTGTGAGAGATCCAGTATCTGGATCCAGGAAGTTAAGATGCCTTCATTATCCTTTTTTGCACGGATTTTTTTTGCACCGTCCGTCCAGCTGTTGTAACCGAGGTTCATACCGAAAGTAGTCAGATTTTCTGCCGATACATTTCTGACGAGATTCTGCATAACAGAAAAATAAGGACTGTCTTTATATCTGAGACACTGCTGAAAAATGCCGAATATTTCTTTTTGCACCGATCCTCTGGCACATACTTTTCCGAGATCTGCCAGTTTGCGGAGCGTTCGTTTTGGATTACTTTCCATACCGCGAAAAGCTCTTGCGAGTTCCAGACGGATAACGGAGCGTGTTACGTCCTGTGTATTCAAAATATCACCTTCTTTTTCATTTATGAGAAAAAAACACAAACAAACTCTATAGTATTCTTAACTTTTTTCTACTATACTACTTCTTAGAAAGAGGAAAAATAGGCAAAGGAAGCGGCGATGTAAAAAAATTGTACACTTCCGTAAATGTGTCGAAAAATTATACATCATCTCAATAGTGACTAATGAAATATAAAAGCCGCAAAGCATATAATGTCACGTGAAAAGAGGAGCTGGCTTAGAAAATGTCGCAGAAGAGGCGGCAGCAGGAGGTAATAGATCATGGCAAAAAAAATCAGAAAAAATGTAAATACAAAAAAAGTTGTTTATAGAGGAATTGCAGTGGGAATGGCTGCTGTAATGGGTGGTGTGCCGGTAAGTGCAGCTGCCGCAGATGTATCAAAAGAAGAAACCGTTTATGTCAATGCGGATGCATCCGGAAATACGACAGACGTTACCGTATCAAACTGGTTGAAAAACAGCAATGGTGACAGTACGATAAAAGACAAATCCGATCTGCAGGATATCGAGAATGTAAAGGGCGATGAAACTTACACCGGAAGCGGTGACTCCATGAGCTGGCAGGCAGACGGTTCCGATATTTATTATCAGGGTACTACAAGCAAAGAACTTCCGGTATCTGTAAAGCTTAAATATTTTCTGGATGGTGTAGAAACAGATCCAAATGATCTGGTCGGCAAGAGCGGAAAGCTGAAGATTCAGGTAAATTATGAAAACAAAGCAAAAACAACAACAAAAATCGACGGCAAGACAGAAAATATTTATAATCCATTTGTTATGGTGACCGGAATGATCCTTCCGGATGAACATTTCTCCAACATTGTGATCGACAATGGAAAAGTGGTATCCGATGGAAGCAGAAATATTGTGATCGGTGTGGCAATGCCAGGTTTAAAAGAAAGCCTGAACCTTTCCAAAGATCAGGAAAAAGATATCACACTTCCGGAGAGTCTGGAGATTACAGCGGATGTAACGGATTTCGAGATGGACTCCACCTTCACCGTAGCAATGACGGACATTTTAAAACAGCTGGATGTGGACAGCATCTCGGATACCGATGAGCTGACAGATGCCCTGGATGATCTCGAGGATGCTGCACTGAAACTGGTTGATGGTTCCAAAGAGCTGTCTGACGGTGCAGATACTCTGAATGAGAAATACGGAGAGTTTGATGACGGAATCCAGACCTTAAAGGATGGTATCGATCAGTTGAACGGCGGTGCAAAACAGCTGGACAGCGGAATCAACGCGTATACACAGGGTGCAGAACAGCTGAATCAGGGTATCCAGAAATATCTCGGAAGCAAGGGTGTTATGACCGGAAAAGTAACAGAATACAAAAATGGTGTAAACAGCATCGTATCCGGTGTACAGACCTATACAAAAGGAACCTCCACACTGGCAGACGGTGTGACTTCTTACATCGCAGGTGAAAAGAAACTGGCAGACGGTGCAAAAGCACTGAAACCGTTGACAACAGGTCTTTCACAGGTGAGCACAGCGATCGATCAGATGTATGCCGCAATGGACGGAGAAGGCAGTACACAGGAAGATCTCAAGGCGGCTTCTTCTGCTCTGGCAGCCGGAACGGCACAGCTTGAGAGTTCTCTTGAAAGTCTGTCCGGACTGGCATCACAGGTTAACGGACTTGCTCAGACAGGAAGTGAACTGATTACAGAGGGCAAAGAACTTTCAGGTGCAGTAGACAGCTCCATCAAAGCACCGGCAGCACAGCTGATGGCAGACGGACAGTCACTGGCAGCACAGCTTCAGACAATCAGCACTGCCCTTACTACTTTACAGACACAGGCACAGACTGCGATCGCAACAGCAATGGGCACATCCGTTCAGAATGTCAATGCACAGATTGCAGACCGCAACAGCAAACTCGATGCAGCAAAATCCTCTGTGAATTCTGCAGTTGAAAGTGCAAACAGCCAGGTGGCAGCGGCAAATGGTCAGATTGACACGGCGAATGGTCAGATTGAGAGTGCAAGAGCCGCTCTTGATACAGCGATTGCAGCAGCACAGGCAGCCGGCAATACAGATCTGGTAAATTCTCTGACCGCTGCAAAATCAAATCTGCCGAGCGTATCCAAAGTGGATACCACCGTATCTGCAGATACTACTGGCGTGACAGCGGTAGATCAGGTAACGGCACCGGATGTCGAAATCAGCATGCCGGGTATCGACACGGCATCACTGACTGCAACACTTCAGAATATGAAGACCAGCCTTGAGACCCTTCAGAGTGCAGCTGGACAGATGAGCACAAAACTGGATGGCATGCAGACAAAACTGGCAACACTTTCCGGTGTGAGCATTCCGGAAGCACCGATGACACAGCTGACAACCAGTGTCAAAGTACTGAATACAGGCATGCAGGGACTGGATGCTGCAATCGACACACTTGCCGGAAATGTAAAGACTCTGAAAACACAGACTGCATCTCTTCCGAGTGCGGGAGCCGGAATCGCAAGTCTGCTGAGCGGATTCGATTCACTTGGCTCATACAACGATCAGCTTACATCCGGAGCAAAAGAACTGAAACAGAATGCACCGGTACTGAATGCAGGAGTCAAGACACTGCAGAAAGGAACCAAACAGCTGGCAAGCGGTGTATCTCAGCTTTCCACACAGCTCTCGGCAGGAGCCTCCACACTGGTATCCAACAATGCAGCACTGACAGACGGTTCGGCAACCCTGCTTTCAGGAACAGATGAACTCTTCACCGGAGCCGGCACTTTGCAGACTGCAAGCGGACAGGTAGCGGACGGTATCAGCCAGCTGGCAGACGGAGCAAAAGAACTGGCAGACGGAACTTCTGAATTCGAAGAAAAAGGCACCAAGAAACTCAAAGAAACCGTAGAAGATGATCTGCTCACGGTGATCGACCGCATCAAAGCACTCAGCTCTGATGAGTGCACATATGATACTTTCAGTGGAAAAGCATCCGGTGTGGACAGCAATGTGAAATTTATCATTGAAACAGATCCGATTGAGTAATTTACGTCAAACTGGTGTGATATCCGGCATATAGTATATGATTTAAAAAACAGGCAGGTGTATCAGCGGTATAAAGCAGATACACCTGCTTTTGATATACCTGTGCAGCAAAAGAATTCTCAAAAAAATGGTTTTGATATGCACGAAAAATGCAGGAAATAACAGAAAATAATTAAAAAAGCAGCACAAATAATAAAACAGAAACGCAATATTGGTGATAAAACTGGTAATAAATTACAAAAAGACTTGAAATAGAATGAAAAGTATAGTATACTATACCTAGTTTTGAGGCGAAGAAGTCTTGGAACAAAATAAGAGTGGAACAGCATGAGATGTTTCACAGTGCAGTAACAGCAGTTACCACAGGGAGAAGCAGACAGCGATACAGATGTCTGCTATAAATATTTATGAAAGGAAAAGGTAAAAACGTATGAAATTCAAACAGGTTTTAGCAGGATTACTGGTAGGTACTATGGTTGTGACAAGTGCACCGGTATCCGGACTTGGAGCATTGAGTGCTCTTGCAGCTTCGGAAGAAGCAGAAACAAAGAATTATAATTATACAAAACTTACAGAGGGTCTGACAGCTTCAGCAGATTGTGCTGATGGAACAAATACAATGGATGCTGTATTAAATGGAAACCCAGACGACTACTGGCATTCAGCATGGGAAGGTGATAATCAGCCGGTTAAACAGGGCGGCGAAGTTATCATGAATTCGAACAACAATATCACCTTGACTTTGACTGAAGCATCAACTGTCAAAAAATTGGAATATGTTTCAAATGGTGCAGGCAATAATGGTACGATTAAAAAATGCAATATTTATTATAAGACATCAGCCGAAAATGCAGAATTCAAGAAAGTACAGGAAGATCCATATACGTTGAGTTTTACAGAAAGTAAAGCAACGATAGAATTTACAGATGCAATAAGTGATGTGAAAGAAATTAAGATAGAAGTACTGAACACTGCAGGTAATCCGAACAATACTTTTATTTCCGGCAAAGAACTTTATGTATACAGGGATGACAATACAAAAATAGACAGTGGCAATATTTTGGCAAAAGCAGAGTGTTCCTCCCAGGGCGATGCAGCATTGAAGAATCTTGTGGATAACAATGAAGCTACAGGATACCATTCAAGCTGGGGCGGAAACGGCGGAACAGTTGCCGCAGATGAAGGATTTACTGAAATAGTACGTCCTGGAACGATGACTACTCCGACTGAACTGATTTCCAGAAACAATCTGTATATCAACCTTGCAGACTCTGAAACGATCGGAAAGATTGCTTATCTGCCTCGTCAGGGATCGGGATCAGGAAATGGTGTTGCAAACGGAAGAATTACCGCTGCCAATATTTATATCTCCAATGCAGATGTTAATGACGTTTCTGCGATCACAGACTGGAAGCAGGTGGCAACAGCAGATTGGGAGAATAATTCTGATGAAAAAAATGTGACATTCTCGCCGGAAACAGCAAAACATATCCGTATCGAAGTAAAACATTCAGCAGGCGATCAGACAGATGCCTATATTAATGCCGCAGCGATTGATATTTATAAAGCAGAAGAAGTTGTTGCAGAAGATAAAGTCATCAGTAAACCTGTACTTACAGCAGTCGCACCTGTAACAGGGGAGAAACCTGCTGACGTAACTGCGACTGATCCGAAAGGATACACCGTTGCAACTGCATGGACAGATTCTGATGGCAACACAGTAACAAAATTTGAAGCCGGACAGAATTATACTTTAACAATCGCTCTGAAAGCAGAAGAAGGAAATATATTTGATGAAACTAGTATTCCGGAGAAAATCCAGGTTGGAGAGAAAGAAGTTGCTGTAAATGCATCAGATGTAGTTATATCAGAGAAAGGAAAAACCATGACTCTGACTCTGGTTTTCAGCGTACCGGCAGAGACAACAAAACCATCAGATAAAGAGTACGGAAAACTGGAAGGGCTGACTGGTAAGGCCGACAGTGAAGAGCGGATACACGATAATCAAGGTGAAGATGGTGCAACAAGTAATGCACTCGATGGAAAAACGGATACCTACTGGCATACAAACTGGAGCGATCCATCCAAACCAAAGGCAACTTATGCAGACGGGAAACTGACCGGTAATAATACATATACTATTAAGCTGGCAAAAGCTACAACGGTGAAAGCATTTACTTACATACCGAGAAATCTTTATGATAATGCAGGAAATATTGCAAGTGGTGCGATTTCTGAATGCAAAGTTTTTGTATCCACAGACAACGGTACAAACTGGACTCCGGCAGGAAAGGCAGAAGGTGATACTGCATGGACTTATGTAAAGAAAGATGCAGAAGGTGCAGATCAGAACTTTGCTGAAAAAACATTAGAATTTGGCACAGAATACGCAGATGTCACAGATGTAAAAGTTGAAGTCATCAAGACAGCCGGTGCTGAGCCAAGTAAATACATTAACGCAGCAGAATTCGGCGTGATCGGTGAAAAGGATGCAGCTCCGTCAGAATCCGAGGCACGCAAAGCTCTTGCGGCAGCACTTGCAGATGCAGAAAAAGTAGAATCCGCTGATAAATATACAGAAGATTCTTACAAAGTGTTCGAAGAAGCTCTGGCAGCAGCAAATGCTGTTACCGATGAGACAAAAGATGAGGATGTTCAGAAAATCGCAGATACACTGGCAAATGCGATCAAAGCACTGAAAAAAGCTGAAACACCGGCTCCGCCAGTTACCGAAGATTCTGTGATCACAGCACCGAGGCTTTCTTATACAGCACCGGTAGCCGGAGAAACTGCAGTAGTACCAAGCTATGTTGCAATGGAAGACCAGTCTGCGAAACCGGCTACACTGGAAGTGAAAGATGACGTTCCGACAACGGTCGTTGAAGATGGCGGCGTATTGGCATTCCAGGGAAGACTGACTGCACCGAACAACGGAGCAAACAATGATAAATTTGATGTATCCGGCGATACACCGATGGTTCTTCGCACAAAAGTAAAACTGAAGAATAAAACTGATGAAGTTGTAAATATCCTTGGTAAGATGGATTCTCAGTATGGTATCCAGGTAGACGGTGCAAACAACCGCGTGATCCTGTACTGCTGCGATGCACAAGGTAAATGGCCGGAGGTACAGTATAAATATGATGCCGATACCTTCTGGGGAGAATGGCATGATATCGCACTGGTATATACCGGAACAAATATGCAGCTTTATGTAGATGGAAAAGCTGGTGAAGCTACACCGGGAAGAGTAAATGCATCAGATGGATACCAGGTTGTATTTAAATCTTATGCATCCAGTATCTTTACAATCGGATACAATACTGAAAAGAGTACAAACCACGAGGCAGATGGAAACGGTGTTAAATACTCCACACTGGATCAGGTAGATGGTAGGATTGCAGATATCAAACTTTACAAAGGCACCGATTATTCAGAAGGTCTGACAAAATCTTATAAAGAGATCAAGGCCGCTCTGGAAAAGGTGGCACCAGATGCTGATATTTCTGCAATTCCATACACAGCAGTGACAACATGGTCAGCAAACGGTACTGCTCTTGAAAAAGATGCCAAGTTTGCCGGAGAGACAGCATATACTGCAACAACCGTATACACGGCTCGTTCCGGATTTAAATTTACCGACATCAGCAAACCAAGCGTAGACAGTGCAACCGTTACGATTTCAGCAGACGGAAAGACCATGACCGTGACAAAGACATTCCCGAAAACTGCAAAAATTGTTTGCTCCTGTGTAGTTGGCGAGATCACAGGTGTTGCAGATCAGACGATTGATCTTGGCGTAGCAGACAGCAAGACAGTAACACTGAGTGCAAAAGCACAGGTAACCGGTGACTGCAAGGTAGAAGGACATGACGGAACTGTAAACTATACCTACACAGTAACAGACGCAGGTACAACAGGTGCAACTGTAAAAGACAATGCAGTGACAGTGACAGCAGCAGGTACAGCAAAAGTAAAAGTAACGGCAACTCTGGCATCTGATGCAACCAAGACAAGCACAAAAGAGATCACACTGACTGTTACAACAAACAAAGCGTCTGCACAGGATAAGGCAGATCTGGCAGCAGCGATCAATGCTGTAAAGGATATAAAAGAGGCGGATTATACAGAAGAAAGCTACGCACCGCTGAAAACAGCTCTGGCAACGGCAGATACACTGTCAAAGGACGCAAATGCATCGAAATCAGACATCGCAGCAGCGATCCAGGCGATCAGCGATGCGAAGAAAGGTCTGAAGACCAAAGTTGCTGCTAAGAAAGAAGAACTGAACAGTCTGCTGACAGCTGTTTATGATGATCTGATGGCAAATGGTAACAAATATACAGTAGCATCTTATAATAATGCAGTGAAAGTATATAAAGCAGTGAAAGATGTTCCGGGCAAAGACGGAGTAACCGTAGCAGAACTTGAAAAGGCAATCAAAGATCTGAATGATGCAAAAGATGCTCTGGTACTTCAGGAAAAAGCTGATCTGGAAAAAGCAAAAGAAAACGCAGCCAACACACTGAAAGACGCAGCAGCGATTGCAGATGCAGGACAGAAAGATTATGAAGAAGCAAGCTGGAAAGTATTTGATGCAGCTTACAAGGCACTGAAAAATGCTCCGGCAGATGCAGATAAAGCAACCCTGGAAAGCCTGACACTGGCACTTAGAAATGCACAGGCAGCCCTGAAGAAGGCAGAGACTCCTGCAGTTGCTCTGGATGCACCGAAGGTAAAAGCAGCAAAAGCAAAAGTTACCAAAACAGGTGTTGTTGTAAATGTAACGGTAGAAGCAGTAAAAGATGCAGCATCTTACGATGTATACCGTGTAGTAAAGGGCAAGGCAACCAAGGTTGGTACAACCGCAGCAGGCAAAACGACCGTAAAAGATAAGAAAGCAGTCAAAGGTGCTTCTTACTACGCAGTGGCAGTTTCCAAAGACGGCAAGGTTGTAAGCAAAGCCGGTGCAGCTGTAGCAGTGAAACTTGCAAAAGCTCCGAAGATCCAGAAAGCAACAGCAGGATCTAAGAACGCAAAACTGAGCTGGAAGAAAGTAAAAGGTGCAAAAGTTGTTGTATATCGTTCTACGAAGAAGAACAGCGGTTACAAAAAAGTAGCTACTACCAGAAAGAACGCAACTTCTGTCACAAACAAGAAGGGGCTGAAGGCAGGTAAGACTTATTACTACAAGATTGCAACGATCAAAGGAAAACTGATCAGTGCAATGAGCAAAGCAAAAAGAGTTAAAATTAAAAAATAAGATTTTCAAAGCATGGAAAACTTATAATTAAATGAAAGAAGAGGGGCGGTACTTCGGTATCGTTCCTTTTTCTTTACCATTTTGGTATCTTAAAAAGACAGCACAGGAATGCTTCTGTATGTTTGATTTTGGAATCTTTGGAATTATTGTATCATGCAGAAAAAACGTGAAAATTCCAAAAAATAAAAAAGTTTAAAAAAATTAAAAAAAGGTGTTGACATTTCCTGAAACATGGTATATTATTAAGGAGTCTTGAGGCAAGACAAAAAACAAAAGATAAGGTTCCATGGTCAAGCGGTTAAGACGTCGCCCTCTCACGGCGAAAACAGGGGTTCGATTCCCCTTGGAACTGCTAAGAAGGCTGTTTTGTTAGAAAACAAAGCAGCTTTTTTCTTTGCCCCATAAGAGAACATTTGTTTTGGGGTGTGATAAGAACAAGCATGTTTTTGAGCAAGGAGGAAAATATGGCAAAAAAAAGCACCTATGATGCCAGCAGTATTTCGGTACTGGAAGGTCTGGAGGCTGTCAGGAAGCGTCCTGGGATGTATATTGGCAGCGTTTCCAGAAAGGGTTTGAATCATTTAATATATGAAATCGTAGATAACTCGGTGGATGAACATCTGGCTGGTTTCTGTGACCGCATTGAAGTGACACTGGAAAAAGACGGCTCTGCAACCATCAAAGACAATGGACGTGGTATTCCGGTGGGCATGCACGAAAAAGGCATGTCGGCAGAACGTCTCGTTTTCACGACGCTGCATGCAGGCGGTAAGTTTGATAATTCGGTCTATAAGACAAGCGGCGGTCTGCATGGTGTCGGATCTTCCGTTGTAAATGCCTTGTCCGAATGGCTGGAAATAAAAGTAAGCCGTGAAGGTTGCGTGCACTATGACCGTTACGAGAGAGGGATTCCGACGGTCGAACTGGAAAACGGTTTGCTCCCGGTTATTGCAAAGACCAGAGAAACAGGAACCTGGATTCGTTTTCTTCCAGATGCGGAGATTTTTGAAAAGACTCGTTTTTCGGCAGCAGAAGTAAAGAGCAGGCTGCACGAAACTGCTTATCTGAATCCAAATCTTACGATCGTATTCAAGGATCTGCGGGATGAAGAGAAAGAGACGGTCACGTTTCATGAGCCGGACGGTATCGTCGGCTATATCCGGGATTTAAATAAGAAAAAGGAAACGATCCACGAGCCGGTTTATCTGTGTGGAGAGGCGGATGGCATTCATGTAGAATGTGCGTTTCAGTATGTCAATGAATTCCATGAAAACGTACTTGGTTTCTGCAATAATATTTACAATGCAGAAGGCGGCACGCACCTGACCGGTTTCAAAACCGTGTTTACCACGGTGATGAACACTTACGCAAGAGAGCTTGGGATTTTAAAAGAAAAGGATGCCAACTTTACCGGGGCAGATATCCGAAACGGTATGACGGCGGTTGTTTCTATAAAACATCCGGCTCCGCGATTTGAAGGTCAGACAAAGACCAAGCTGGATAACCAGGATGCCTCAAAAGCAACGGCGAAGGTGGTAGGAGATGAGGTGGTCCGCTATTTTGACCGAAATCTGGAAGTATTAAAGAGCGTGCTCTCCTGTGCGGAAAAAGCAGCCAAAATCCGCAAAACAGAAGAAAAAGCAAAAACAAACATGCTTACAAAGCAGAAATATTCTTTTGATTCCAACGGAAAGCTGGCAAACTGTGAAAGCCGCGATGCTTCAAAATGCGAAATTTTTATCGTGGAGGGAGATTCTGCGGGGGGATCTGCAAAAACGGCAAGAAACCGTAATTTCCAGGCGATCCTGCCGATTCGCGGTAAGATTTTGAATGTCGAAAAAGCAAGTATTGATAAGGTTCTTGCTAATGCCGAGATCAAAACAATGATCAATGCATTTGGCTGTGGATTCTCAGAAGGATACGGTAATGATTTTGATATCACAAAACTCCGTTACGATAAGATCGTGATCATGGCAGATGCCGACGTGGACGGTGCTCATATCTCAACCCTGCTTCTGACGCTGTTTTATCGTTTTATGCCGGATCTGATCTATGAAGGACATGTATATATTGCAATGCCGCCGCTTTACAAAGCGATGCCTTCCAGAGGAGAAGAAGAGTATCTGTACGACGATAAAGCACTGGAGCGTTACCGCAAAACACATAAAGGCAATTTCACGCTGCAGCGTTACAAAGGTCTTGGCGAGATGGATGCCGAGCAGCTCTGGGAGACCACACTGAATCCGGAAACACGTATTCTGAAAAGGGTGGAGATCGAAGATGCACGTATGGCTTCGGATGTGACGGAAATGCTGATGGGAAGCGATGTTCCACCAAGAAAGGCATTTATTTATGAACATGCTCAGGATGCAGAACTGGATATATAGAACGAAACAAAATATAGAATCGCTTCGAACAGATGAAGCATCTGATGGCAGAATCACAAGAACAGGATTGAAATAAGGAGAAAGTTACGACATGGATAGAGAACAGGAACAGATCATCCGGACAGAGTATTCGGAGCTGATGCAAAAATCATATATTGATTATGCAATGAGTGTCATTGTCTCAAGGGCACTGCCGGATGTGCGTGACGGACTGAAACCGGTACAGAGACGAACACTTTATGATATGTATGAACTGGGCATTCGCTATGACCGCCCTTATCGTAAATGTGCCCGTATTGTCGGAGATACGATGGGTAAATATCATCCGCATGGCGACAGCTCGATCTATGAGTCTCTGGTTGTGATGGCACAGGACTTTAAAAAAGGACTGCCTCTGGTGGACGGTCACGGAAATTTTGGCTCGATCGAGGGTGACGGTGCAGCGGCGATGCGATATACAGAGGCACGCCTGCAGAAAGTGACTCAGGATGCATTTCTCTCGGATCTGGACAAAGATGTGGTGGATTTTGGACCAAACTTTGATGAAACAGAAAAAGAACCTCAGGTTCTTCCGGTGCGGCTTCCGAATCTTCTCGTAAATGGATCAGAAGGAATCGCCGTTGGTATGGTGACCAGCACACCGCCGCACAATTTGGGCGAGGTGATCGATGCCGTCAAGGCAACGATTTTAAATCATAAGATCACGACGGAAGAACTGATGCAGTATATTCAGGGTCCGGATTTTCCGACCGGCGGCATTGTCATCAACAAAGACGATCTGCTTTCTGTTTACGAGACAGGGACAGGCAAGATCCGCCTGCGTGGACGTGTGGAGATTGAAAAGCTCAAAGGCGGAAAAGAACGCATTGTGATCACAGAGATCCCATATACCATGATGGGGGCAAATATCGGCAAATTTTTAAATGATATCGCAGGGCTGGTAGAGAACAAAACCACCACAGATATCGTCGATATCTCCAATCAGTCCTCGAAAGACGGTATAAGGATCGTTCTGGAGCTCAGGAAAAATGCAGATACGCAGAATATCATCAATATGCTTTACAAAAAGACCAGACTGGAGGACACGTTCGGTGTCAATATGCTTGCCGTGGCAAACGGAAAGCCGGAAACGCTGGGATTAAAAGCGATCATCGAACATCACATTGATTTTCAGTTTGAACTGGCAACCAGAAAATATAAAAATCTTCTTGGTAAAGAAAAAGCAAAACAGGAGATCCAGGAAGGACTGATCAAAGCCTGCGATGTGATCGACCTGATCATTGAGATCCTGCGTGGCAGCAAAAACCGCGAGCAGGTAAAAAAATGTCTGGTGGAAGGCATAACAGAAGGAATCCGTTTCCGTACCAAAGCATCTGAAAAAGCTGCGGCAAAACTGCATTTTACGGAGAATCAGGCAAATGCCATTCTGGATATGCGTCTTTACAAACTGATCGGGCTGGAAATCGAGGCACTGGAGGCGGAGCATGCCCAGACCCTGAAAAACATTGCGGCTTACGAAGATATTCTGACAAACTACCGTTCTATGGCAAAAGTGATCATGAAAGATCTGGATCGTCTGAAAAAGGAATATGCTTCTGAACGGAAAACTTCCATTGAGAATGCAAAAGCAGCTGTTTTTGAAGAGAAGAAGATGGAGGAAGCGGAAGTGGTGGTTCTGATCGACCGCTTTGGCTATACAAGAAGCGTGGATCTTTCGGTATATGAACGGAACAAAGAATCAGCAGATGCGGAAAACCGTTTTGTGCTGCATTGCCTGAATACCGACAAGCTCTGTATTTTTACGGATACCGGACGTCTGCATCTTCTGAAAGTGGCAGATCTTCCTTATGGACGTTTCCGTGACAAAGGTACACCGCTTGACAATCTCTGCAATTATTCCAGTACGGAAGAAGAAATTCTTCGCATCGAAGGCCTGAATGCGGTTAAGAGCACAAATCTGTTGTTTGCAACGCAGCAGGGCATGATCAAAAAGGTAGAGGGGACGGAATTTGATGTCTCCAAACGGACGATCGCATCCACAAAACTTACGGATGGCGATAAACTGATTGCAGTTTTACTGATCGGTGAGGAAGAACAGATTGTCCTGCAAAGCACAGATGGCTATTTCCTGCGTTTTATGCTGGAAGAAGTTCCGGTCAAAAAGAAGGCGGCAATCGGTGTCCGCGGTATGAAGATGAATGCGAAAGATCAGCTTTTGCAGGTACATCTGCTTACACCGAACGGAGATGACATCGCTATATACAAAGACAAAGAAGTACATTTAAATCGCCTGCGGATCAGCAAACGAGATGCAAAAGCAGTCAAAACGAGGGTTTCCTGATAAAAAACAGACAAAAAGTGCAAAAATTAAATAATAAGAAATTTTCAACAAAGTCTTGCATTTTAACAGCAGTAGTGTTATAATTGGAGCGATGATAGAAGATTACCAGAGTGTGAGTGGGCAGTTCGCCCACTCATTCTTGTTGTATAAGAAAGGGTGAAGCGAATGACAAGAAGAGAGACTTATGAAGCAAAGACAGAAGAACTGCTGCAGCCGCTTGTGGATGCACACGGGTTCGAGCTTGTCGATGTAGAATACGTAAAAGAGGCCGGTAACTGGTATCTGCGTGCCTATATCGACAAACCGGGCGGGATTGCAGTAGATGACTGCGAAGTGATCAGCAGAGCGTTGAGTGACAAACTGGATGAAGAAGACTACATCGAAGATTCCTACATTCTGGAAGTGAGTTCCCCGGGACTTGGACGTCCGCTGAAAAAGGACAAAGATTTCCAAAGAAGCATCGGAAAAGAGATCGAAGTCCGCACTTTCCGTGCCATCGACAAACAGAAAGAATTCACAGGTATCTTAAAAGAATTCAACAAAGACAGCTTCACCATAGTGATAGAAGACAACGAAATGACGTTCCAGCGTTCCGAGACAGCACTGGTAAGACTGGCGTTTGATTTTTAAACATAATAGGAGGATAAAAGAAAATGAATAGCGAGTTGTTGGAAGCATTAAATGTACTGGAGAAAGAAAAAAACATCAGCAAGGATACCCTTCTGGAAGCAATCGAACAGTCCCTGCTTCAGGCATGTAAAAACCACTTTGGAAAAGCAGACAATGTAAAGGTATTTATTGATCCGGTAACCTGTGAGTTCAACGTGCACGCAGAAAAGACGGTTGTAGAGAAAGTAGAAGATCCGATCATGGAGATCAGCCTGGAAAACGCAAAACAGCTGAACTCCAAATATGAGCTTGGTGATATCGTAAACGTAGAGATCAAATCCAAAGAATTCGGACGTATCGCTACTATGAATGCCAAGAACGTGATCCTTCAGAAAATCCGTGAAGAGGAAAGAAAAGTACTTTTTGAGGAATATTATCAGAAAGAAAAGGATATCATTACCGGTATTGTTCAGCGTTATGTCGGCAGAAATGTCAGCGTAAACCTTGGTAAAGTAGATACTGTCCTGATGGAAAATGAAATGGTAAAAGGTGAAGTATTCCGCCCGACCGAGCGTATCAAGCTTTACGTTCTGGAAGTAAAAGACACACCGAAGGGACCGAAAGTTGTTGTATCACGTACCCATCCGGAGCTGGTAAAACGTCTGTTTGAGTCCGAAGTAACCGAAGTAAAAGATGGTACTGTAGAGATCAAGAGTATTGCAAGAGAAGCCGGAAGCAGAACAAAGATGGCAGTCTGGTCCAACAATCCGGATGTAGATCCGGTCGGAGCATGTGTCGGCATGAACGGTGTGCGTGTCAATACGATCGTAGAAGAACTGCGAGGAGAAAAGATCGATATCATCAACTGGGATGAAAACCCGGCAATCCTGATCGAGAATGCATTAAGTCCGGCAAAAGTAATCTCTGTTATCGCAGATGACGATGAGAAGACCGCAAAAGTGATCGTTCCGGATTATCAGCTGTCTCTGGCAATCGGAAAAGAAGGACAGAATGCAAGACTGGCAGCAAAACTGACCGGATTCAAGATCGATATCAAGAGTGAGACACAGGTAAGAGAATCCGGCGAGCTGGATGAATATCTGATGCAGGGCGATTACGAAGAAGACGCTGATACAGAAGCAGCAGATGAGGATACTTTTGATTATGAAGAAGCATACGAAGAAACTTCTGACAAAGAAACGGAAGATATGCTGAATGAAGAAGGCGATCAGGAGTAAAACATGAGTCAGGTTAAAAAAATCCCCATGCGGAAATGCGTGGGATGTCAGGAAATGAAAAGCAAACGGGAGATGATCCGCATCCTGAAAACAGAAAGCGAAGGGATCATCCTGGATGCGACAGGAAAGAAAAACGGCAGAGGTGCATATATTTGCAGATCCGGGGAATGCCTTGAAAAAGCGATCAGAAATCACGGGATCGAGCGTTCACTGAAAACCGGCATCTTGCCGGAGATATATGACAGCCTGAAGAAGGAGATTGAAAAGATTGAGTCAGAATAGAGTGCTCTCTATGATCGGTCTTGCACAGAAAGCCGGAAAAACGGCCAGCGGAGAATTTTCTACGGAAAAAGCGGTCAAAACGGGTTGTGCAGCACTGGTTATCGTATCCACGGAATCTTCGGACAATACAAAGAAGAAGTTCCGGAATATGTGCGAATATTATAAGGTGCCGTTCTATCTTTATGGTACAAAAGCTGAATTAGGTGCAGCTATGGGTAAAGAATTTCGGGCATCACTTGCGATCACAGATACAGGACTTGCAAATGCCGTCCGGAAATATTTACCGGTGGAAAATGATGGAGGTAGATGTGATGGCGAGAATCAGGATACATGAACTGGCCAAAAAACTTGGCAAAGAAAATAAAGAAATTTTGAACTATTTGACAGAAAAGGGCATTCAGGTAAAAAGCCCTATGAATTCATTAGAAGAGGAACAGGTGGCTATGGTAGAAGATAAATTCGGAAAGAAAGAGACGAAGCCGGAAGGAAAGGCAGAAGCAGCAGAAGAAAAGAAAGCACCTGCTAAAAAGAAAAATATTACACAGGTATTTCATCCGCAGAACAGCCGTACAGGTATCGGACGCGGCACAAGAGGATCACAAAATCGAACAGAAGGACAGCAGGGACGCAGAAACGACGGCCAGAAGAATAATCGACAGGATGGTCAGACACAGAATCGTGACGGTCAGAACCGCACAGGTCAGCAGGGAGGCCCAAGAAGAGACGGTCAGAATGGAGGCGGACGTTTCCGTGACGGCAATAATGACTCCAGAAATCAGGGTCAGGGACGCAGAAATGACGGTCAGAGACCATCCGGCGGAAGAAATCAGGGGAGCCGTATGGGCGGCGGATCCGCAGTGATGGAAAAACCGATCACCAAAGAATCCAGAAACCGCAATGACCGCGGAAGAAACGACCGTCAGGATAAAGTTGATAAATTCGAGAGCAAGAGCAACCGTTTGGGTCAGGGAGGAAAAAATAATTCCAAGAATAATAACGGCCGCGGCAGAAAGAATAACAAGCAGCAGGTAAAACAGCCGACACCGCCGGTACAGGAGAAGAAGGAAGATGAAATCAAAACCATCACACTTCCGGAAACCATGACGATCAAAGAGCTGGCTGACGCTATGAAGATCCAGGCATCTGCGATCATCAAAAAGCTCTTCCTGGAAGGTGTTATGGTAACGGTAAACCAGGAGATCGATTTTGAAAAAGCAGAAGAGATCGCACTGGAGTTCAACTGCATCGCAGAAAAAGAAGAAAAAGTAGATGTGATCGAAGAGCTTCTTCATGAAGAAGAGGAAGATGAGAGCACCATGGTTTCAAGACCGCCTGTAGTCTGTGTTATGGGTCACGTTGACCACGGTAAGACTTCCCTTCTGGATGCGATCCGTAACACGCATGTGATCGCAAAAGAAGCTGGCGGTATTACTCAGCACATCGGTGCTTATGTCGTAGATATCAACGGACAGAAGATCACATTTCTGGATACACCGGGACATGAAGCATTTACTGCCATGCGTATGCGTGGTGCAAATGCAACCGATATTGCGATCCTGGTTGTTGCAGCAGATGACGGTGTAATGCCGCAGACTGTAGAAGCGATCAACCATGCAAAAGCAGCCGGCACAGAGATCATCGTTGCAATCAACAAAATCGATAAGCCAAGTGCCAACATCGACCGTGTAAAACAGGAACTTTCCGAGTATGAACTGATTCCGGAAGACTGGGGCGGAAGTACGATCTTTGTTCCGGTATCTGCCCATACACACGAAGGTATCGACACACTGCTTGAGATGATCCTTCTGACTGCTGAAGTTTCTGAACTGAAAGCAAACCCGAACCGTGCAGCAAGAGGTCTGATCATCGAAGCTGAGCTGGATAAAGGAAAAGGTCCGGTAGCAACGGTTCTGGTTCAGAAGGGTACGCTGCATGTCGGTGATCCGGTAGCATGCGGTTCCAGCTACGGCAAAGTCCGTGCGATGATGGATGACAAGGGAAGAAGAGTAAAAGAGGCAGGTCCTTCTACTCCGGTAGAGATCCTTGGTCTTTCCGATGTACCAAACGCAGGTGAGATCTTTGTTGCATGCGAAAATGACAAAGAAGCAAGAAACTTTGCAGAAACCTTCGTAAGTGAAGGAAGAGAACGACTGCTCGAAGAGACAAAGGCAAGAATGTCTCTGGATGACCTGTTCTCACAGATCCAGGCAGGTGACCTCAAAGAACTGAACATCATTGTAAAGGCAGATGTACAGGGTTCTGTAGAAGCCGTAAAACAGAGTCTTCTGAAACTTTCCAACGATGAAGTCGTTGTCAAGATCATCCACGGCGGTGTCGGTGCGATCAACGAATCCGATGTCAGCCTGGCAAGTGCATCCAATGCGATCATCATCGGATTTAACGTTCGTCCGGATGCAACTGCAAAGGCAACAGCAGAGCGTGAAGGTGTGGACGTAAGACTGTACCGTGTCATCTACGATGCGATTGCAGATGTAGAAGCAGCTATGAAGGGCATGCTGGATCCGATCTTCGAAGAAAAAGTTATCGGACACGCAGAAGTACGTCAGCTGTTCAAAGCTTCCGGTGTCGGAACCATCGCCGGTTCTTATGTGCTGGACGGTACGTTCCAGAGAGGCTGCTCTGTCCGTATTACCCGTGAAGGAACACAGATCTTTGAAGGACCGCTGGCATCCCTGAAACGATTCAAAGATGATGTAAAAGAAGTAAGAGCCGGATACGAATGTGGTCTTGTATTTGAGAAATTCAATGATGTCCACGAACTGGATCAGGTAGAAGCATATATTATGGTAGAAGTACCAAGATAGGAAAGCAGGTTTTGCCAATATGAGAAAACATAGTATTAAAAACACCCGCATCAATGGTGAAGTACAGCGTGAACTGGCAAATATCATCCGCGGGGAGATCAAAGATCCGAGAATCCATCCGATGACATCAGTCGTTGCGGTGGAAGTTGCACCGGATCTGAAGACCTGCAAAGCATGGATCAGCGTGCTGGGCAATGAACAGGCCCAGCAGGATACCATTGCAGGTCTGAAAAGTGCAGAAGGATTTATCAGACGAAAATTGGCACATACGATCAATCTCCGTAATACGCCGGAAATCCGTTTTGTGCTGGATCAGTCCATTGAATATGGTGTCAGCATGTCAAAACTGATCGATGATGTAAACAGTCATTCTGAAAAGAGAGAGGATGAGCATGAAGATTAAACTTTCTGAAATTTTACAGGATACAAAGACCGTTGCGATCTCCGGCCATATTCGGCCGGACGGCGACTGTGTCGGCTCCTGTATCGGACTTTATCTCTACATACAGCAGGAATTTCCGGATGTTCAGCCAACGGTCTATCTGGAAGAAATCCGTGATTCTTTTAAGTTTCTGGAAGGAAGCGACCGGATCATACATTCCTGTGAGGAAGAGAAAGTATACGATTTGTTCATTGCACTGGATGCCGGGGACAAGCAGCGTCTCGGAGCGTCTGCAAAATATTTTGACACTGCAAAACGCACGGTCTGCATTGACCACCATATCAGCAACCCAGGCTATGCACAGACCAATTATATCGAAGCAAAGGCAAGTTCTACCTGTGAACTGATCTATGATATTCTGGATGAAAATAAGATCGGCAAAAATATCGCAGAGGCTCTTTATATGGGAATCGCCCACGATACCGGTGTCTTCCAGTATACCTGCACCTCTTCCAAAACGATGCAGATTGCCGGAAAACTGATGGACAAAGGCATTGCATTCACCGACATTCTCGATAAAACGTATTTCGAAAAAACATACCTTCAGCACCAGATCACAGGGCGTGCCCTGCTTGAGAGCATGCGGCTGATGGACGGCAGATGTATCATCAGCGGACTGCGTCAGCGTGACATTGATTTCTACGGCGTGACCCCGACGGATCTTGACGGTATTTCTGCACTGCTTCGCAATACGGAGGGCGTAGAGGTTGCTATTTTCCTGTATGAGGCCAACACACAGGAATACAAAGTCAGCATGCGTTCAAAGTCCTATATCGATGTGCAGAAAGTGGCACAGTTTTTCGGCGGCGGCGGTCATGTGCGTGCAGCCGGATGTACCATGCAGGGTTCCATGCATGATGTGGTAAACAACCTGACCAGAGAGATTGCAAAACAGATGCCGGAGGAAGTACAGTGACACCACAGAAGAACACTTTTAACGGAATTCTGAATGTATACAAAGAACAGGGCTATACCTCACACGATGTCGTTGCAAAACTCCGCGGGATTTTAAAACAGAAAAAGATCGGACACACCGGAACCCTGGACCCAGCAGCAGAAGGTGTGCTGCCGGTGTGTCTTGGAAAAGCAACGAAAGTGTGTGAGCTTTTAACAGATAAAGATAAAACCTATCAGGCTGTTCTGCACCTTGGCGTCGTTACGGATACGCAGGATATGACAGGCGAAATCCTGGAACAGAAGGACGCAGCCGTATCGGAAACAGAGGTACGTGAGGCGATTCTTGGTTTTGTCGGAGAATATGCACAGGTTCCGCCGATGTACTCCGCACTGAAAGTGAATGGAAAAAAGCTCTGCGATCTGGCAAGAGAAGGAAAAACCGTAGAGAGAAAAGCGAGAAAGATCAAGATTCTGGAAATTACAATCGATCAGATCGCCCTGCCTTTTGTCACCATGACCGTTACCTGTTCCAAGGGAACATATATCCGCACGCTTTGCCATGACATCGGAGAAAATCTTGGCTGCGGCGGATGCATGGAATCACTTCTCCGCACCCGTGTCAGCAGTTTTACATTAAAAGACAGCCTGAAACTTCCTGAAATCGAAAAATTGCAGGAATCAGGAAAAATCGAACAGATTCTGATGCCGGTCGATGCTGTTTTTATGCAGTATCCGTGCGTATCGATCCTGGAAGAGCAGGAAAAGATCCTCAGAAACGGCAATCCGTTTCGTGTTCGTGAGATACAGAACCTTTTGCCGGAAGGGCAGAACGTGGATGAGCTGAAAAAGGACAGGATCCGTGTATACGATGCCGGTGGACAGTTCTGTGCGATCTATGAATACCGGGAAGAAAAAGGCATGTTTTTTCCGGTAAAAATGTTTTTATAAAATAGGAATGTGATTATGGAATACATGAAGGGAATTGACGGACTGTATATCCAGGAGGAGACAGCCGTTACACTTGGAAAATTTGATGGCGTGCACAGAGGGCATCAGAAGCTTCTGTCCCGCATTCTGGAAAAAAAGAACCTGAAAAGCGTAATGTTTACCATCAACGGCAGAAAAAGCGGATTTGTTCTGACGGACGAAGAAAAACGGTTCATGTTGGAAAAAACGGGACTTTCTTATCTGATCGACTGTCCGTTCATTCCGTCGGTATCCGGTATGGAGGCAGAGGATTTTGTAAGAGAAATCCTCGTGAACCGGCTGCATGCCAAATCGATTGTTGTCGGAAAAGATTTTCATTTTGGTTATAAACGAGGCGGAGATGCCAGTCTTCTTCTCTGGCTCCAGAAAAAATATGGTTTTCAGGTCGAAGTCGTAGAGAAAGAGCAGTATAAAGGCAGAGATATCAGCAGTACCTATGTCAAAGAAGCTCTGGAAGCAGGCGATATGGAACTGGTCAATGATCTTTTAGGCTATCGCTATTTTATTTCCGGTGAAGTGCTTCACGGCAGGCGGATCGGCCGGACACTTGGCATGCCGACCACCAATCTGGTACCGAGCACCAAAAAACTGCTTCCGCCAAACGGTGTCTATCTTTCCAGGACACGCATCGGTGAGCAGGCATATTACGGTGTGACAAACATCGGCTACAAACCGACCATCGGTGAGACGTTCCGCGGAGTAGAAACGTACCTGTTTGATTTTGACGGAGATCTCTATGGAGAAAATATTGATGTAGAACTTTGGAAGTTTAAACGACCGGAGATGAAATTTGACTCTGTCGAACACCTGAAAAATCAAATGCAGGAGGATATTGCTTTTGGAAAGGAGTACTTCTTTGAAAAATAGTATCGGGATGCTTGGCGATCTTATGATGCTGCTTGGCGTGATCTTTATTTTTCTGGGATTTCTGTGCAGACGCTACCGCAACATTCATGCAAAATATAAAGGGCAGGCAGAAGCAACGGTCGTTGAGATCGTGGCCGGCCATCCGGATGAAAAGGGTCGGCAGGAAGGCGTCCACAACTATTTTTATCCTGTCTTTGCTTACTATGCAGACGGCGTGCTGATACGGAAACGGTATCGCTACGGCAGCAATCCCTGCAAATTTGTGCTGAATCAAAAAGTGAATATCAGATACAAGATTTCAAATCCATCGATTTTTATCATAGAAAGAGGAAATTATCTGGAGAGACGGGCAAAAATCCTCTATTATCTTGGGATTTTCCTGGTTCTTTCCGGAACATTTATTTTTATTTTATTTGCCAATCGAAAATGGTTGACGTAGTTTATCATACTGTGCTATACTTAACAAGTATGAATTAAGCCGATATTCAGAGCTGAGGACGACTCCGACCCTGTTCTTAGTATCCGGCGTGTGAAAAACAAGGAGGAAATATCATGATTTCAAAAGAAAAGAAAACAGCTATTATCGCAGAGTATGCAAGAAAAGAAGGAGATACAGGTTCACCGGAAGTACAGATCGCTATCCTGACAGCACGTATCCAGGAGCTGACAGAGCATCTGAAAAATCATCCGAAGGATCATCACTCCAGACGTGGTCTGCTGAAAATGGTTGGACAGAGACGTGGTCTGCTTGCTTACCTTAAGAAAACAGATCTGGAAGGATACCGTGCACTGATCGCAAAACTTGGTATCAGAAAATAATCTGGGAATCACAGGGGGACGGAACGATTTCCGTCCCCTGTTTACGTTGCTTGAAGTATGCGTAAACTTCCAGAATGGTTTCTCCTGACAGAAACCGAGCCGGCAGCTGCTTTACATTCCGAGACCACTGAAAAGTATTTTAACGATATATTTTGATGATAAAATGTTTTTCAGTTGTTTCGGAGAGGCTGCCGTAAAAGCAAAACAAATTCAGAGAAAAAGAAAAGGAGAGTAATTATGTACAAAAGTTTTTCTATGGAACTTGCCGGAAGAACTCTGACCGTTGATGTCGGAAGAGTGGCAGCACAGGCAAATGGTGCGGCATTTATGCATTACGGCGATACTACCGTATTATCAACCGCTACTGCATCCGAAAAGCCTCGTGAAGGGATTGATTTCTTCCCTCTGAGTGTGGAATACGAAGAGAAAATGTATGCTGTTGGAAAGATTCCGGGCGGCTTCAACAAACGTGAAGGAAAGGCTTCTGAAAATGCGATCCTGACATCCCGTGTCATTGATCGTCCGATGCGTCCGCTTTTCCCGAAAGATTACCGCAACGATGTAACTCTGAACAACATGGTTATGTCTGTTGACCCGGACTGCAGCCCGGAGCTGACTGCAATGCTTGGTTCTGCGATCGCAACTGCTATTTCTGATATCCCGTTTGACGGACCGACTGCTACCACACAGGTAGGTCTGATCGATGGTGAATTCGTATTCAATCCGACCTCCGCACAGCGTCAGGTTTCTGATATGGCTCTGACGGTTGCATCTACCAGAGAAAAAGTCATCATGATCGAAGCCGGTGCAAATGAAGTACCGGAAGATAAGATGATCGAAGCAATTTTTGCGGCACATGAAGTCAATCAGCAGGTGATTGCATTCATTGACAAGATCGTTGCCGAGTGTGGAAAAGAGAAACACAGCTATGAAAGCTGTGCTGTACCGGAAGAACTGTTTGCAGCCATCAAAGAGATCGTAACACCGGAACAGATGGAAGAAGCTGTGTTTACCGATGATAAACAGACAAGAGAAGCAAACATCCGTGAGATCAAAGATAAACTGGAAGAAGCTTTTGCCGAGAATGAAGAATGGCTTGCTGTTCTGGATGAAGCTGTTTATCAGTATCAGAAAAAAACTGTTCGTAAGATGATCTTAAAAGACCACAAACGTCCGGATGGCCGTGAGATCACACAGATCCGTCCGCTGGCAGCAGAAGTAGATTTGATCCCAAGAGTACATGGTTCTGCCATGTTCACCAGAGGTCAGACACAGATCTGCAACGTCTGCACACTGGCTCCGCTTTCCGAAGCTCAGAGACTGGATGGGCTGGATGAAAACGTCATTTCCAAACGTTATATGCATCATTATAACTTCCCAAGCTACTCTGTAGGGGAGACAAAGCCTTCCAGAGGACCTGGAAGACGTGAAATCGGTCACGGAGCACTGGCAGAGAGAGCACTCGTTCCGGTTCTTCCAAGCGAAGAGGAATTCCCGTATGCGATCCGTACCGTATCCGAAACATTTGAATCCAACGGTTCTACTTCACAGGCAAGTATCTGTGCATCCAGTATGTCCCTGATGGCAGCCGGTGTACCGATCAAATCTGCAGTCGCAGGTATTTCCTGTGGTCTGGTAACCGGTGAGAGCGATGATGATTACATCGTTCTGACAGATATCCAGGGACTGGAAGATTTCTTTGGAGACATGGATTTCAAGGTAGCAGGTACAAAGAAAGGTATCACAGCGATCCAGATGGATATCAAGATCCACGGACTTACCAGACCGATCATCGAAGAAGCTATCGCAAGAACACGCGAAGCAAGAATGTACATCATGGATGAAGTCATGGCAAAAGCCATTGCAGAGCCGCGTAAGAGTGTTGGCGAGTACGCACCGAAGATCATCCAGATCAAGATCGATCCGGAAAAGATCGGTGATGTTGTAGGACAGAGAGGAAAAACGATCAATGCGATCATCGAAGAGACCGGTGTGAAGATTGATATTTCCGATGAAGGTGCTGTCTCCATTTGCGGAACCGACGCTGCCATGATGCAGAAAGCCGTAGATCTGATCAACATCATCGTAACCGATTACGAGCAAGGACAGATCTACACCGGTAAAGTCATCAGCATCAAAGAGTTCGGTGCTTTCCTTGAGTTCGCTCCTGGAAAAGAAGGTATGGTACACATCTCCAAGATCGCAAAAGAGCGTATCAACCATGTAGAAGACGTTCTGACACTGGGCGATGTTGTGAAAGTTGTATGCCTTGGAAAAGACAAGATGGGACGCATCAGCTTCAGCATCAAAGATGTGCCGAAGGATGCAAAATAAAGATGTGGCGGAGATTTTCTTAATGTGCAAAGGAACGCCATAAAAATAATTTTATAAAAATAGGACGCCATGATGATTCGAAAACAATCTCACGACGGAAGCCTTGCTACCGTCAGAGCGATTTGTTTTCGAGTTCATCATGGCTGTATTATTTTACGCACTATATTTTGCAATGCAGTTTCATTTGCACATTTGACAACCTTTCTTATCCGAACTCAATTTGATGCATTTACAATATACTCCAGCATACCTACCGTTCCTTCAATGCCAAGAAGCGAACTGTTGACGATGATGTCACGGTCTTTCGTATGCTGCCATTTGCGGTCTGTAAAATAAGAATATTAAATGTTCCGCATTTTATCAATCTGCACCAACAGTATCTCTGCCTGAGTCTGCGTTTACTTTCCATGCGGAACAGATAGTGGCTGGTATTATAGTCCGTTACTCTGGTCGGAACATAGTGATCCAGAATCTTCTGCGGCAGTTTCTCGTCCGCACTTTCCAGCCCCTGTTCACTGATACCGGTCTTCTCTGAGAGAAGATCCAGCAGATTGCGGTCATAGAAATGATACTCCAGTCTTCTGGCCAGTTCCTCACCGATCATGCGACCACCGCTTCCGAAACTTCTTGAAATGGTAATGATTCGCTTTTTACTCATACAAAAACCCCCTTGTCTGTAAAAAATCCAAATACATAATTATAATGATGCCAGGATCAAAAGGTCAAAATGTCATTCTTGCTTTCTGGATGAGACGCTTTGTACCAAACACCTTATAACTTCAGTATACAGGAAAATATAAAAAAAGTAGTTGAAAATTTAAATAACTATGTTACAATATTGTTACAAGTTATTAACAAGATGCTGAAAGTGCAGGAGAGACAAAATGACGCTATACGAAGCAGTGTACACACGCAAATCAATCAGAAATTTTCGCAAGGATAAAGTAGAGACAAGCATTCTGGAAGGGATGATCCAGTTTTACCATGAAATGGAACCGCTGTTT
>ENA-ORLW01001095-ORLW01001095.1-human-gut-metagenome-genome-assembly--contig:-NODE-1095-length-32649-cov-3.727772_pt1 | contig 32649 bp, 42 predicted proteins | sample MGYA00243017_ERZ508829 | MGnify/ENA primary metagenome ERZ508829 (study PRJEB26277, sample SAMN04329776) | human gut metagenome | biome: human-associated habitat | host: Homo sapiens | place: USA...
TTATTTCACCCAGAAAAGATTAGCTTGCATAAAAAGTTTGAAAGAGCATAGACTGGCAATATATATATTACATAAATAGGGGGAATATATGACTAATATTAGTAATAGAGACATTAAGTACAATAAATTTATATGTGATTTTTATAATCAATTTAATAAGATAAGTAATAATTATTCAGATCTAATTTTTTTATGTATTGGCACAGACAGAATGACAGGTGATTGCTTTGGCCCATTAGTAGGAAATGAAATAAAAAAAGCAATTAGAGATAATATAAATTGTGCAGTATATGGTGATTTAGAAAATCCATTAATATATTCTAGGATTGAAAAAAGTTTAAAAGAAATTAATGAGATTTATGTAAAACCGTGTATTATAGCTATAGATGCTGCTCTTTCTAAAGAAAGTAATATTGGTAAGATTTTTGTAAAAAAAGGAGGACTAAAATTAGGGGTAGCTATAAATAAAGAAAGAAGAGAAGTTGGTAATATTAGTATAAAAGCAATCATAGGAAAAAATTATAAAAGAGTAGATAAGAATATGGAATTATTACAAAATACATCATTAAATTTTGTTATGGATTTAGTAGATATTGTATCAGGAGGAATACTAGAAATAATAGACAAAGAATATAATAATTTTTTAGACTCTAGATTATCATATTCCAAAATCTAAATTAAAGCCTGTATAAAATACTAAAAAAAGGAAAAAATCTATATATAACGAAGTCTAGTTCGGGAGGTATATATGGATATAAGTAGTATGAAAAATATGATAGTGCTTAAAAATTTGCCATCTAATATAGTTGATGAAGCTATTGTAATATTAAAAGCAAATAAAAAAATAAAAAATTTAGAACTTATACAAAAGAAATCTGAGAATTTTAAAAATAGTAAAAATAATAAAGAAGATAAAGATAATCAAGAGTATATAGTAAAAGAAGCTGAGCTTGTTATATCAAATTATATTTCTAAGATTGAAGAACAAGATATAAAAGGAAAAAAAGAATTAAAACAGTTAGAAAAGAAATATAAAAAATTAAAAGTGTGTACTTTAGGTATAATAGTGGTAATGATACTAAGTCTTATTTTTAATATAATTTAAATATACTATTTTGGACTAAAAGATTTATATTTTACACATTTAGGATATAAAAGATGTGTACTAATGTTTTACGTTCCTAATGTACAAAATAGTGCATAAAACATCTCTTATAGGAATATACATTAAAATGTAAACCTACAAAGGAAGAGGTGTTTTTATTTTGGAAAGAATTATTAGTGCAGAAGAAAGAATCAAAAGAGCAGAAGAGATATATCAAAGAAGAAAAAGCCAAGGTGTTAGATTAACAGGAAATACAGTTAATATAAGTAGTAAACCAGATATCTCTCTTTTTAAGAAAATGATTTATAAAATTATAATTTGTATTATGATTTATTCCGCTTTTTATATGATAAAAAATTCGAATCATATATTTTCAAAAGACATATTAGAAAAGACTAAAGAAATTTTATCTTATGATATGAATATTCAGTTAATGTATGATAAAACAGTAGAATATTTTAAAGGACTAAATATTAATTTTAATGAAATAAATGAAAATGAAGTTAAAGAAGAGAATACTGTAGATGAAAATAAAAATAATGAAGAGCAAATAGAAAATAATGAATTAGAAAATGAAGGAGTAAATAATCAAGAAGGAAATAGTGAAGGACAAAATAGTTCTATGGGAATAGGAGGCGGTAGTGAAATAAGCTCACAGAATATTACAAATCAAGAACAAAAAAGTCAAATGGAAATTGATGCACAATATATAAAAGATAATTACAACATGGTTCTTCCTTTAAAAGGAACAATTACATCGAGATTTGGAGTAAGAACACCAACAGATATAATATCAGCAAATCATGCAGGAATAGATATAGGTGTAAATGAAGGAACAAAGATTACATCTGCAATGGATGGAAAAGTCATTTTGGCTTCATCAGAAGGGGATTATGGAAATCATTTGAAAATAGTTAGTGGTAATGTTACAACACTATATGCTCATTGTAAAACCTTGTATGTAAAAGAAGGAGATGAGATAAAACAAGGAATGGAGATTGCAGAAGTAGGATCAACAGGAAAAGCTACTGGTCCTCATTTACATTTTGAAATAAGAGTAGATGATAGATTAGTTAATCCAGAATATGTCTTACAGTTTTAAAAGGAGTGTTCTATCATGCAAATAAAAATAGATTTAAAAATATTTATTGTGATTTTAATTTTTTTGCTAACAAGACAATTAGAAATATATTGTGTGTTAATGTTATTTGCTATCATACATGAGCTTGGACATTTAGTTATTGGAATAATATTGGGATTTAGACCAAAAAGAATAGAATTATTACCTTTAGGTGTATCTGCATGTTTTGATATGAACTTAAAAAATTATAATCAAAAGCTTGAATGTGCAAATGTATTAGCATTAAAGAAAATAATTATTGCCATTTCAGGACCAATCACAAATTTTATTATTGCTTTAGTATTTGCAATTTTTGACATCTCATTATTCAATCTGTCTACAGAATTTATAGTTTTTTCTAATTTATTAATAGGGATTTTTAATTTAATACCAATTTATCCGTTAGATGGAGGAAGAGTCATAAAAAGCATTTTACATATAGAATTAGGATTAAGAAATTCTTATAAATATACATATATATTATCAAATGTTACTATAATTATTCTTACAGTTGTTTCTAGTATAGCTATTTTATATTTACAAAATATATCGATTCTACTAATTTTGATATATTTATGGGGAATTGTAATTATAGAAAACAAAAGATATAATTCTAAAATGCATATATATAAATTAATAGAGGATTTAAATGATGAGAATGAATTATATAGAACGATAAAATAGAAAGAAGATTTTTAAATGAGCTATAGATATGAGATACTATACGAAATTTATAAGAGTAAAAAAGTAAAGAATAGAAGAGTGGTATATTCAATTAGGAATTGTAAATATACCACCTTTATTTTTGAATAATAGGAAACTTTTTAATATTCAATTATTCTTTATTAGTATTTTCTATTAAACTAGAAGTACAATGAGGACATTTGCTAGCTTTATAATTTATTTCAGAAAAGCAATATGGGCAGATCTTTGTTGCAAGAGTTTCTTCAATTAGGTCGTCTTCAATTTCTTCTTTAGCTTTTTTCTTTGATATTTTTTTTGTTTTCTTATTCAGTTTATTTAATTCTGTTTTAGCTAATTTTTCCATTCTTTTATTAATACTATTGATAGATTTTATTGCAATAAAAATAGAAAATGTAATAATAAGGAAATCTATTATAGAAGTAATAAAAGCTCCATATTTTATTGAGGCACTTCCGATTGTAAATGTTAAATCAGAAAAATCCACTTTTCCTGTAAAAATAGATATAGCAGGCATGATAATGTCATTAACTAAGGATGTAACTATTTTTTGAAAAGCACCACCAATTATAACACCTATTGCCATATCTAGCACATTTCCACGAGTTGCAAATTCTTTAAATTCTTTTAACATAATAAATACCTCCTTTATTATAATCATATTATGATAATTGTAGAAAAATGTCAAATAAAATAAATAGTAATACATACTATTGTGGGCTAATGCTGAAAAGCAAGTAGTATAGATCTTCATGGGAGATAAAATTATTAAACATTAACATGAGGCATTAATAAAAACTCATAAAAAACTGTTGCAATGTATGTTAAATTGTGATAAAATACCAATATTGGAAAAATGCAAGATATTTTTCTAATCCTTACTTACATATAAAATGTAGGTTATAAATCCATAAGGAGGTGAAAGAATAATGAACAAATACGAGAGTGTTATCATTATTAATCCATCTGTAGACGAAGAAGGAATTAAATCTTTAGTAGCAAAATTTACAGATTTGATTAATACTGATGGAAAAGTAGAAAAAGTTGATGATTTGGGAAAAAGAAAATTAGCTTATGAAGTAAAAAAACAAAAAGAAGGATATTATCAAGTATTTAATTTTGAAGCTAATCCTGAATTAATAAAAGAGCTTGAAAGAAATTACAGAATTACAGATGAAGTAATAAAATTCATGACAATAAAAGTTGATGAATAATTTTCGGGGGCCTTTAAGTATAGAAAGGTAAGGTAGAAATATATGAATAAAGTGATTTTAATGGGTAGATTAACAAAAGACCCAGAAGTAAGATATACACAAACAAATAATACATTAGTTGCTTCTTTTTCGCTAGCTGTAAATAGAAGATTTGCACGTCAAGGAGAAGAAAGACAAGCAGATTTTATTAATATAGTTGCATGGAGCAAACTAGGAGAGTTTTGTAGTAAATATTTTAAAAAAGGTCAACAAGTTGGTATTATAGGAAGAATACAAACAAGATCTTGGGACGATGAACAAGGTCAAAAGCATTATGTAACAGAAGTTATAGCAGAAGAAGCTTATTTTGCAGATAGCAAAAGAGAAGCTGATTCAAGTGCAAACTTTGATGCAACTTTTGGTACAATGCCATCATCAGGATCAGGATCAGATTTCGAAATATCATCAGGAGATGACCTACCATTTTAAGTAAAGATAGGGGGGAATAAAATGGCAGACAAGAAAAATAATAAAAGAAATAACAGAAACAATGATGAGGATTACAATCCAAAATTTAGAAAAATTAGAAAAAAGGTATGTCCTTTATGTAAAGATAAAAATTTAGTTTTAGATTATAAAAATCCAGAACAATTAAAGAAATTTATTAATGATAAAGGTAAAATATTACCAAGAAGAGCAACTGGAGCTTGTGCAAAACATCAAAGAGATATTACTCTAGCAATAAAAAGATGTAGACAAATTGCAATGCTTCCATATACTCAAGAATAATATAAATTTTTATAAAAGCTGTAACTTTAGTGTATTAATAGTTACAGTTTTTTTTATATAATAGGAAAGTTCTATTATAGAGTAAAATTTAACTAATATGTCTTTCCTATTATATAAAAATAATTGTACACAATTTTTCTATTATATAAAATCATCAAATTTCTAGTAGTATTTATTGAATCTTTATAAAACAAATTCCCACTGTTATAAAAAACAGTGGGAATATATACTTATTCTTCTATGATAAACCAAACTGGGAAATTATCCAGTTTAGATATTAATTTTATACATCCTGTTAGTTTGTCAAACTCTTCTTGGATTTCAGGTGGTAATTTTTTATTAATTACCTCATACCGAAATCTTTCATGCCCAACGGCTTCATAGTAGTCAAACAACAGATCAGTATTCATAAAAGAACCCTCCTAAAATTTAAGGTGTCTATATATAGTAACATAATATGTAAACAAAGTCAATATCTAAATAAAAAATAGCAAGATTTAGTGTATTATTAAATATTAACAATTAAAAAAATAGATTATAGAAACATGAGTTCCTATACGATGTTTTATATTTGGAGCTAAATTTATAGTAATGTTATTAATTATGGGAATAAATGTTTAAACTAGTAAAAAAAGTTAATAATATAACTAATAACGAAATGGAGTTGATTAAAGTGAAATTAGGGATTGCTTTGTCAGGAGGAGGAATAAGAGGGATTGCACATGCAGGAGTATTAAGAGCTTTAGAAGAAAATAATATTAAAGTAGATATTATAGGAGGCACAAGTTGTGGTGCAATTGTGGCTTCATTATATGCTATGGGATATTCACCTCAACATATATATATATTATTCAAAAGATATAGTAAAGAAATTGCAAAAATGAATACAAATCCAATAATTTCGGGGTTAAAAACATTTATGCTTAACCGAAAAATTTCACTAACAGGATTGAGGAGTGGAAAAAATGTAGAAAAATTATATAATGAGTATGCAAAAAGAAAAGGCATAGATTTAATAAAAGAAATAAAAATGCCACTTGTAATTCCAACAGTTGATATATCAGATTCTAAAGAATATGTTTTTACTAATTATATACCAGAATGTGCAGTAGATAAAGCACAATATATAACTGATGTATCAATTGGAAAAGCTGTTAGAGCAAGTAGTAGTTTTCCTGCTTTTTTTAGTCCTTGCAAAATACAAAAGCATGCATTTATGGATGGAGGAGTGCTAGATAATATTCCAGTAAATGAAGTAAAAAAGCAAGGTGCAGATAAGGTTATTGCAGTAAAGTTTAATGCAGATGAAATTGACGAAGAAAGTAATATTATGGATATTGTAATGAAAACAATAGATATAATGGGAAGTAAAATTTCTGAAGAAAGTTTAGAAATAAGTGATTGTGTATTAAATGTTTATACAGATAAAACAGGATTGTTAGATATTCAGAAGCTAGATAGTTGCTATAAGTATGGATATGATTGTGTAATAAAAAATATTGATAAGATAAAGAAGTGCTTAATTTAAAGTATTATAAAGAGTTTTTTGTTTGTATATTGAATAAAAACTAGAAAAATGATATAGTAAATAGTAGTATGTTAAAAAGTATGGAATAAGTGATTTGTAAGTTTACATTATTTGTTTAATTTATAAATATTTAAATCCTGAATTCAAACAAAAATTGTTATAGTAAGAATATATAAATTTGATAATGAAAAGTATATTAAAATGTATAAAGTGAAATTCATTATGTGAGGAGGAATATAAATGAAAAAAGTAACAAATCTAATGATAATAATAAGCTTTATAGTAGTCTTATTATTATCATTAACAGGTTGCACAAAAGAAATGGGGAATAATGAAGATTACAAAATTGTAACATCTTTTTATCCTATATATATAATGGCTTATAATATTACAGATGGCACAACTAATGTAGAACTTACTAATATGGCAGATGTAAATGCTCGGATGTATTCACAATTATACACTAAAAACTTCAGACTTAAAAAAAGTAGAAGAAGCAGATATGTTTATTCAAAATGGATTAGAAATAGAAAACTTTATGGATAAAATAGTGAGTTCATTTTCAAAATTAAATGTAGTAAATTCAAGTGATAGTTTAGAAAATATTATTAAAGAAGATGACGAAATAAATGGACATACATGGACAAGCATAGACAATAATATAAAACAGGTAGAAAATATAAAAAACAAATTAAAACAAGCAAATCCAGAAAATGCAGAAATTTATGAAAAAAATGCAAATGAATACATAGAAAAATTAAAAAATTTAAAGCAAAAATACGAAACAGAACTTGTAGATTTAAAAGGAAAAAAAGTTGTGTCATTAAATGAATCTTTTGCATATTTACAAAGAGATTTGGGGCTAGATTCAATAGATGTTCATACAGATCATGAAGAAAGTACTATGTCTGCAGAAATGTTAGCTCGAATTATAGAAGATATGAAGAAAGAAAATATACAAATAATCATTATAGATAAAAATGATAATGAAAAAAATGCACAAAATTTAGCAGATGAAACAGGAGCGAAAATATATAAGTTAGATTCTTGTTTAACTGGAAATATGGATAAAGATGCATATTTAAATGCAATGAATGAAAATTTAAATAGTTTAAAACAAATGATATAAAAAGAGAAGAAAGGAGTTATGGTGTATAAATTATATCATAGAAAAGGAATATGGAAAAAGAAAATGTATGTGGTCTTCATTGTACAAAAATAAATAATATTAATGTAACAATAGGAAAACAAGAAATTTTAAAGAATATAAATATTCATATTCATTGTGGTGAATTAACAGTAATAATAGGGAAGAATGGTGCAGGTAAAAGTACTTTATTAAAGGCAATATTAGGAGAGATACCTCATACAGGAGACATTACTTTTTTAGATATGAAAGAAAATAGAAAAAAGAAAATAAAAATAGGATATGTTCCACAAAGCATAAATGTAGAAAGACATATGCCAACAACTGTATATGATATGTTTGCATCATATATCTCCAATACACCAGTATGTTTTAGAAAAAATAAAAAAGTTTATAATGAAATAAAAGAACATTTGAAAATATTTGGTGCAGAAAAATTAATTGATAAAGGAATTGGAGATTTATCTGGTGGAGAATTACAAAGAGTATTACTTGCAATTAGTACTAAGCCATTACCGAATTTATTAATTTTAGATGAACCTGTATCAGGTATAGATATAAATGGAATTAAAGATTTTTATGAAATTGTTAGTAATTTAAAAACGAAATATGATATGTCTATAATACTAGTTTCACATGATTTAGAACTGGTGAAAAGATATGCAGATAAAGTAATATTACTGGACAAGGAGATTTTAAAAGAGGGAACTCCAGAAGATGTATTTAGTAGTTCTGAATTTAAAGAAAGATTTGGAGAAATATTATCATAATTATTGCCAAAAAAAACTTTAGTTTGATATAATCAATCTAAAGTTTTTTATATAATAGAAAAATTTTAACAAGCCACTATTGTTATTGTATAGCAAAAATCAGAGATTTTTATCTATACAATAACATATATATATAAAGAGGAGCGATGAAGAATGGAAGAAAAAAAGTGTGAATGTATAGATAAAAAAATAATTACAGAGACAAAAGAAATATTAAACCAATATAAGCAAGATAAAGATAATTTGATTCAAATTCTAAATGAAGTTCAAGATAAATTTGGATATATTCCAGACAAATCACAACTTGAGATATCTGAATATTTACAAATTCCAATGGCTGAAATATATGGAGTAATAACATTTTATTCAAGATTTACTTTAAAACCAAAAGGAAAATATAGTATATCTATATGTATGGGAACAGCATGTTTTGTAAAAGGTTCTGAAAAAATATTAGAAAGGGCAAAAGAAAAGTTAGGAATCGGAGAAGGTGAAACTTCAAAAGATGGTAAGTTTTCTATAGATACTACTCGATGTGTTGGCGCATGTGGATTAGCACCAGTATTTACAGTAAATAAAGAAGTATATGGAAAAGCAACAGTAAAAAAATTCGATGAAGTAATAGATAAATTAATAAATGATGAAAAATAAACAAGATTATCTTTCATTCTCACAATATTAAAGAAGAAAATTTAAATAAATTTGTAAGAATGTAAGATTTATAAGAATGGAGGTTTTTATGAAAACACTACAAGAAATAGAAAAAATAAGAGAGGAAAAAAGAAAAGAATTAGATTTACGTGTAAATAAAAATGTAAAGACAAAAGAAAAACATATATTAGTATGTAATGGAACTGGTTGTACATCTTCAAAATCACCAAAAATAATGGAAACTTTTAGAAAATTATTAGAACAACAAAATATTAATAATGTAAGAGTAATAAAAACTGGTTGTTTTGGTCTATGTGCTAAAGGTCCAATTGTAATTATAAGACCAGAAGATACATTCTATGCAATGGTTAAGCCAGAAGATTGTGAAGAAATTATAAATAAACACATTTTAAAAGGTGAAGTTGTAGAAAGACTTCTTTGCAGAGACATTGATAAAAAAATAGTAAATAGTTTAGATGAGCTTAATTTTTATAAAAAGCAAAAGAGAATTGCTTTAAAAAATTGTGGAGTAATCGACCCAGAAAATATAGATGAATATATTGCATTTGAAGGATACCAAGCTTTAGAAAAAGTTTTAAAACAAATGACTAGGGATGAAGTTATAGAAGAGATTTCTAAATCTGGACTAAGAGGACGTGGGGGAGCAGGTTTTCCTACAGGTAAAAAGTGGGAATCAACAAAGGCTGTAGATTCTAAACAAAAATATGTTGTATGTAATGCAGATGAAGGTGATCCAGGAGCTTTTATGGATAGAAGCATATTAGAAGGAGATCCTAATTGTGTCTTAGAGGCAATGGCAATTGCAGGATATGCTATAGGAGCAAACAAAGGATACATTTATGTTAGAGCAGAATATCCAATTGCAGTAGAGCGTTTAAAAATCGCTATTAATCAGGCAAGAGAATATGGAATACTAGGTAAGAATATATGGAATACAGGTTTTGATTTTGATATTGAAATAAGACTTGGTGCAGGAGCTTTTGTATGTGGAGAAGAAACAGCACTTTTAGAATCTATAGAAGGAAGACGTGGTCAGCCAAGAGTAAAACCTCCATATCCAGCAAATAAAGGATTATGGGGAATGCCTACATTAATTAATAATGTAGAAACATTTGCAAATATTGCACAGATTATTTTAAATGGAGCTAGTTGGTATTCAAGCATTGGTACAGAAAGTTCAAAAGGAACTAAAGTATTTGCTTTGGGAGGTAATGTAAATAATATAGGACTTGTAGAAGTTCCAATGGGAACAACTTTAAGAGAAATTGTTTTTGATATTGGTGGTGGAATACCAAATGGAAGAGAATTTAAAGCAGCACAAACAGGAGGTCCATCAGGTGGTTGTATTCCAAAAGAACATTTAGATACTAAAATTGATTATGAATCATTAAAAGAAATCGGTTCTATGATGGGCTCAGGTCGGATTAATTGTAATGGATGATACTAAATGTATGGTTAATTTAGCTAAATTTTATTTGGATTTTACTGTAAGTGAGAGTTGTGGTAAATGTACACCTTGTAGAATTGGTACAAAAAGAATGTTAGAAATATTAGAAAAACTATGTAATGGGAAAGCGGAAGAATTAGATATATATAAATTAGAAAAATTAGCATTAAATATACAAAAATCGTCTATTTGTGGACTTGGGCAAACTGCTCCAAATCCAGTACTAAGTACACTAAAATATTTTAGAAATGAATATAGAGAACATGCTTTAATGAAAGAATGCAAGTCTTTAGAATGTAAGGCTTTAACTACAATTCAAATTGATCAGGAAAAGTGCAAAGGATGTGGAGTATGTCAAAAATCATGTCCTGTTTCTGCAATAAAAGGTGAAAACAGAGAAAAAAGAACAATTGACCAATCAAAATGTATAAAATGTGGTACTTGTAAAGATAAATGTCCGTTTAAAGCAATTGGATGATTAGCAGGAAATAAAAATTTTAGGTCACAAACAAGGAGGAGAAAAATGGCAAAAGAAGTTAATTTAATAATAGATGGTAATAAAGTAACTGTTCCAGAAGGAACTACTATATTAAATGCTGCAAGATATGCTCGGAGTTGATATTCCAACATTGTGTTTTTTAAAAGATATAAATGAAATAGGCGATTGTAGAATGTGCATTGTAGAAGTAGAAGGAAGAAGAGGTTTTGCTACATCATGTATTCAAAAAGTAGAAGAAGGAATGATTGTGAAAACAAATACTCCGGAAATAATGGAAGCAAGACATGTCATATTAGATTTAATTATTTCAAATCATAGTAAAGATTGCTTAACTTGTACACGATCTCGGAAATTGTGAATTGCAAAATTTAGCTGTTAAATTTAATATTCAAAATATTGAATTTGAAGGTGAAAAAGCAAAACATATGATTGATGATTTATCTCCATCAATTGTACGAGATTTTAATAAGTGTATTTTATGTAGAAGATGTGTTGCTGCATGTAAAAATGTACAAAAAATAGGTGCTATTGATTGTATCAATAGAGGATTTTCTTCATGTATTTCTACAACTCAAGACAAGAGTTTAAATGATGTAGAATGTACGTTTTGTGGTCAATGTATTCAAAGCTGTCCAACAGGTGCATTACATGAAAAAGAGAGTATTAATGATGTGTGGACAAAATTAAAAGATGAAGATACATTTGTTATTGCACAAACTGCACCTGCTGTTAGAGTTGCTTTAGGTGAAGAATTTGGAATGGAAATAGGAACAAATGTAACAGGAAAAATGGTAGCTAGCCTAAAAAGATTAGGATTTGATAGAGTGTTTGATACAAATACAGGAGCTGATTTAACTATAATGGAAGAAGCAAATGAATTTGTAGAAAGATTTACCAAAAATGAAAATCTACCAATGATTACTTCTTGTAGTCCAGGATGGGTAAAATTTGCAGAAATGAATTATCCAGAAAATATAAAACATCTATCAAGTTGTAAATCACCACATGAAATGTTTGGAGCAATTTTAAAGACATATTATGCTAAAAAAGAAAATATAGATCCAAGAAAAATATATGTAGTATCTATAATGCCATGCATAGCAAAGAAATTTGAAAGACAAAGAACTGAACTTTCAAATAATGGAATGTATGATGTAGATGCAGTTTTAACAACAAGGGAACTTGCAAGAATGATAAAACAAGGTAATATTGAATTTTTGAATTTAGATGATGAAAAATTTGATGAACCAATGGGAGAAGCAACAGGAGCAGGTAGCATATTTGGTGTTACTGGTGGTGTAATGGAAGCAGCATTAAGAACTGCTTATGAAACAATTACTAAAGAAAGTTTAGATAAGATTGAATTTGAAAAAATAAGAGGACAAAAAGGAATAAAAAGAGCAGTAGTGAAAATAAAAGATAAAGATGTAAGAGTAGTAGTTGCAAGTGGACTAGCAAATGCAAGGAAAATTATGGAAGAGATAAAGCAAGGAAAAGCTGATTATGATTTTGTAGAAATTATGGCATGTCCAAATGGTTGTATAATGGGTGGAGGTCAACCTATTAAAAGTTCTAAAATAAAGCTTGCAGTAGATGTAGCAAAATTACGAGGAGAAGCACTTTATACAATAGATGAAAAAAGTAAGATACGTAAATCTCATGAAAGTCCAGTAATGAAGAAATTATATGAAGATTTCTTAGAAAAGCCTGGAAGCCATATTGCACACGAGCTTCTACATACTACATACCAAAAAAGAGAAAAATTAAAATAGATGTGTTTAATTATGCACATTTAAGAGATAAAGATGTGCGAATTTCAATGTGAAATGGGAAGGAGGATATGTTAGGCATTTAGAACTAACTAATATAAATTAAGAATGGAAGTATTATATAATATATTAGAAACAATATTACCTTTTGATTTTATGTCATATGCATTTATGAAAAATGCGCTAATAGCAATAGTTTTAGTATCACCAATTTTTGCAATTTTAGGAACAATGATTGTAAACAATAAAATGGCCTTTTTCTCAGATGCACTTCGGACATTCTGCTATTTCAGGAATTGCAATAGGAATGCTTTTTGGTGTAGCAAATATTAATATCTCGATGATAATATTTGCAATTGTGTTTGCAGTATTACTTAATTATGTAAAACATAAAACCGCATATGGAGCAGATACAATAATTAGTGTATTTTCATCTATTGCTATTGCATTAGGCTTAGCCATACTTGCACAAAGTGGTAACTTTAATAAATATTCTAGTTATTTAGTAGGCGATATTTTAAGTATTAATACAAATGAAATTATTTATTTAGCAATTAGTTTTGTACTAACAATAGTTTTTTGGAAGTTCTTTTTTAATAAATTGAATTGTATTAGTATAAATACTAGTTTAGCAAAAAGTAAAGGAATAAATGTAAAATTAATTGATAATATTTTTGTTATATTAATTGCAATTATTGTAATGATTTCTATTAGATGGATAGGTATTCTTCTAATAAATTCTCTACTTATTCTGCCAGCTGCATCAAGTAGAAATATTGCGAAAAATATGAGGTTATATCATTTATATGCAATATTATTTTCATTATTTTCTGGAGTTACAGGTCTTATTTTATCTTATTATTACAATATACCAACAGGACCAGTAATTGTAATTATATCTGGAATAATATATTTTATTACATTTGCTTTGAAAACAAAAATAAAAGAATAGTGTAATGATAAAATAATTATCAATTGAAAAATGAATGTGTTTATGTTGACAAATTAGAAAAAAGATGATATTCTAATAAAAGAAAATATCATCTTTTTTGATACTCTAATTTTAAATCTTATTTTAGTTATTGGCCCAATAGGGTTGGTATTAAAAAGGGTATCCTTGAAAAGTAAGATTACTTTGGGTGAATGAGAGGGCATTCAAAGGTATTAGAGAAAAAATGGGGCACCAGTTTTATACTGGTGCCTCTAGAATTTATTGAATTTTAAGATACAATATAAGTGTTTTTATTTAAGATATTCCTAATATATTTTTTGCATATTGTATATCATTATTATCTGCATTACGAATGTTTTCTAATTCGTATTTATATCCCATATTAATCCATTTTGTTTTGCCCATATCATGATATGGAAGAAGTTCTATTTTTTTTACAGAATTTAGTGTAGAAATGAATTCTTTTAAATTTTGTAAATCTTCTGTTCTATCAGTAATAGTAGGAACAATTACTTGTCTAATCCACATTGGTTTATTAATATCACTTAAGTATTTAGCAAAAGCTAATTCCTTTTTATTAGATACACCAGTTAATTTCTTACAAATTTCGTCATTAATACATTTTATATCTAATAAGAATAAGTCTGTTAAGTCAATTAATTTCTTCATATCATCTGTCAAATCTACAATTCCAGAAGTATCTATTGCAGTATTAATATTTTCTTTTTTTAAAGAAGTAAATAATTCTATTAAAAACTTGTGCTGTAAAAGAGGTTCGCCACCACTTACTGTAACTCCTCCACCAGATGCTATAAAGTAATTTTTATATTTTAATATTTTTTCTAATAGTTCTTTTGAAGTATATGGAGTACCACAATGTATATCCCATGTATCTCTATTATGGCAATATTTACATTGCAGAAAGCACCCTTGCATAAAAATAACAAAGCGTATTCCAGGTCCATCAACTGCACCAAATGTTTCAAATGAGTGAACTCTTCCTATTAAATTTGACATAAAGTAATCCTCCTAAAAAATTAAGAAATTAACCCAAGAGAGGGACGGAGAATTTAGGTAAGGTTAATTTTTTTTTCGCTAAAATTCTCCGTCCTTTATGGGTCAAATTTTTTGTCCCATTTGGGTTAAAATTAGATTAAATTCTTTCATGAATAGTTCTATGAATAACGTCTAATTGTTGTTCTCTAGTTAATTTTGTAAAGTGAACTGCATATCCAGAAACACGGATTGTAAGTTGAGGGTATTTTTCTGGATGCTCCATAGCATCTTCTAATAATGCTCTATTAAATACATTTACATTAATATGGTGACCTGTTTGAATAAAGTAACCATCTAGCATACTTACTAAATTATTAATTCTTGTATTTTCATCTTTTCCTAATGTATCAGGTGTAATTGCAAATGTAAATGATATACCATCAGAAGCATATTCAAAAGGAAGTTTTGCTATTGTGTTCATAACAGCTAAAGAACCATTTATATCTCTTCCGTGAAGAGGGTTTGAACCAGGACCAAAAGGTTCTCCTGCTCTTCTACCATCAGGAGTATTTCCTGTCGCTTTTCCATAAACAACATTTGATGTTATTGTAAGAACAGATAGGGTAGGAGTAGCACCTCTATATATTTGATGTTTTTCTAATTTACGCATAAAAGTTTTAACAAGTTCTACTGCTATAGAATCAACTCTATCATCGTCATTTCCGTATTTAGGGAAATCTCCCTCTACTTCATAATCTACAGCTAAACCTTCTTCATTACGAATTACTTTAACTTTTGCATATTTTATTGCAGATAGAGAATCTGCTACTACTGATAAACCAGCAATTCCACAAGCCATTGTACGATAAATTTCTCTATCATGAAGTGCAAATTCTAAAGCTTCATACGAATATTTATCATGCATATAATGAATAGCATTTAGAGCTTTTATATAAATTTTAGCAACATAGTCCATCATACAATCAAATTTTTCCATTACTTCATCATAGTTTAAATATTCAGAAGTTATTGGTTCAAATTTAGGGGCAATTTGTTTTCCTGAATTTTCGTCTCTGCCACCATTAATAGCATATAGTAAAGTTTTAGCAAGATTTGCTCTTGCACCAAAGTATTGCATTTGTTTTCCAATTTTCATAGGAGAAACACAACAAGCAATTCCATAATCATCACCTAAAGTTATTCTCATTAAATCATCATTTTCATATTGAATAGCAGAAGTATCTATTGAAATTTTTGCACAATAGTTTTTAAATCCTTCTGGAAGATTTTTTGACCAAAGTACTGTTAAATTAGGTTCTGGAGCTGGTCCTAAATTTACAAGTGAATGTAAAACTCTAAAAGAGTTTTTAGTAACTAATGTTCTACCATCAATTCCCATACCACCGATACTTTCTGTTACCCAAACAGGATCGCCACTAAATAGTTCATTATATTCAGGAGTTCTTAAAAAACGTACAAGTCTTAATTTCATTATAAAATGATCCATTAGTTCTTGAGCCACAGATTCTGTTAATGTTCCATTACTTAAATCTCTTTCTATATATATATCTAGGAAAGTAGAAGTTCTACCAATACTCATAGCAGCACCATTTTGATCTTTTACAGCACCTAAATATCCAAAATATAGCCATTGGATAGCTTCTTTGGCATTTTTAGCTGGACTTGATATATCAAATCCATATTTTTCAGCCATTTTCTTTAAGTCTTGAAGTGCTTTAATTTGTTCTGAAATTTCTTCACGCTCGCGTATAATATCTTCTGTAAATTCATCTGTATCTAATATACTTAAATCTATTTTTTTACCTTCTATTAATTTATCTACACCATATAAAGCAACTCTTCTGTAATCTCCTATAATTCTTCCACGACCATATCCGATCTGGAAGACCTGTTAATAAATGAGAACTTCTTGCTGCTCTAATATCAGGTGTATATACATCAAATACACCATCATTATGTGTTTTCCTAAAATTATGATAGATTCTAGAAGTGTCTTCATCAACTTTTAATCTATAAGCCTCGCAAGATTTTTCAACAATTCTTATACCACCATTTGGCATAATAGCTCTTTTTAATGGCGCGTCTGTTTGAAGACCAACAATTTCTTCTAAGTCTTTATTAATATATCCAGCATTATGGCTATTTACGCTTGAAGGTGTTTTGCAATCAGCATCTAAAACTCCACCATTTGTTCTTTCCTTTTCGTAAAGAGCTAATACTTCATTCCATAATTTTTTTGTTTTTTCTGTAGCAAGTGTTAAAAATTTTTCGTCACCTGTATAAGGTTTGTAATTATTTTGAATAAAATCTCTAACATCAATTTCTTTTGTCCATTCTCCTTTTTTATTAAATCCATTCCATTGTTCGAAATTCATAAAAACCTCCTTATATATGTATATTTTGTTCAGTTTATTAAAAAATATATATCGAATATAAAAAAATGCCTTTTATAATAATACCATAAAAAGAAAAAAATGGCAATATAAAAGAATAATTAAGAATTTTTGATGAAATGTATCAACATTATCTAGCATTTTATTAAAAAATCATTATAATTAAAGTAGGATTAAAATAATTGAATGTGAATATAGGAATTTATTAAAAGAGAAATTTATAAAATAAATAACGCCAGATGAATAAAACATCTGGCGGCCTGAGACTTTAGGCAAGAGGTAAATTAATTGTCTCACCAAACCCAAGCAATTTCTATATATTCAAGAAAAGCTTTGAAGTCCTTTGTGATACGACCACAGCTTGGATCATCAATAAATACAGTAGATTTGTCAATTCCTACAATATTGACGAAATGCTTGCCAAGACGATTTGAATCATTGTGGTAAAGAGCATTAATCACAAGACAAGTAGAAATACTACCACGTAGGAGAGCGTCGATAATTTCTATATAGTTGCTCACGCGCCTTAGACCGAAGTGGTCAAATAAGGAATGATATGTGCCTGTGTGTGTAGGTTCGTAGTAGCCTTTTTTTGCAATTTCATTGGAGAGATCTTCCAAGTCAGTGTAAATGCGTCGAGTAGAGAGCCCTTGATGAAAACAGAATACGGCACAACCAGCATCTTTTAAAGTTGTAGATGCATACTCCAAATCCCCACAAGGGATAGATGTAGTAAGATTCACAAAAAATGGTGAGCTGATAGTAGATATCATTTTTTTCAACGGCTTGCAAGTAATCTCATTTATGGTGAAACGTTGAACTGAAGCCCTGAAGCTTTGGCTAATCAAAGTGTTGATAGCTTTATTAGCTTCGTAGCGTTCATGAGATTCCATCCGTTGTGCTAAATTTAAAAGTTTCATAGGAAAAACCTCCTTGCCTAGAATCGCCTTAAGTCCTAGGTCTTTTTAAAATTTAGGCTAACTATATTTTAACATAAGTATACATAAAAATCAAGAATTGGAAAATTAAAGAAATAAGTATAATGTAATAAAGAAATAAAATATATAACTATAAAAATAATTTACAATATATTGTATTAAAAAAATTGTTAGGTTAAAATTAGCTAGATGTGAATGTATAAATCTATCTAGCTAATTTTAATATTAAAATAAATTTTATTTTTCATCTGAAATTAATTTAGCAATATTGTAAATTAATTTCTGTTTTTTAGGAGAGCACTTTTTCAAAATATCACTAAATTCTGAATCTAAATATATTTTAGAGTTGCTAGATGTACCATTTAGAATATAACCTTCACTAACACCTAAGATATTACATATCTCACTTAATCTTTTTAGATTAATATGATTTTTACCACATTCAACTTTACTTAAAAATGGAACAGAAACATCAATTTCTTCTGCTAATTGTTGTTGAGTTATGTGTTTTTTATTTCTTGCTTCTTTTAATCTTTGACCAATAATATTAAAATCTAGTGCCACTTCTATCACCTCATAGATAAAAATAGCATCTATAAGGTGAATTTTACAGATACTAGAAACGCAATATTTCCTAATAAGTTAAGATTGTTATTAATCATTTTCTGAAATCAATTTAGCAATATTATAAATTAGCTTTTGTTTTTTAGGAGAACATTTTTTCAAAATATCGCTAAACTCTGAATCTAAATATATTTTAGATTTGCTAGATGTACCATTTAAAATATAGCCTTCACTAACACCTAAAATATTACATATTTCACTTAATCTTTTTAAATTGATATGAGAATTGCCACGTTCAATTCTACTTAAAAAAGCAACAGAAACATCAATTTTTTCAGCTAATTGTTCTTGAGTTATATGTTTATCAAGTCTTGCTTTTTTTAATCTTTGTCCAATAATATTAAAATCTAATGCCATTTTTATCACCTCACACCTCAAAAAATAGCATTTATAAGGTGAATTTTACAGAAACTAGAAAAACAATATTAACTAGTTAGTTAATATGAAATTAATTATAATATAGAAATTTTAATAACAAATCTGCTATTATAGTTTTAGATTCCAAAGTGGGTTTGTAAATTTTAATATATATTTAACATCCCAGATTTTTTACTATTATTATGAATAAAAAATTGAAAAATATGCATACATAAAATATAATAGAAAAAAACAGGAGGATATATTGAAAGAGTTACTAAAATGTTTAAAAGATTATAAAAAAGAGACGATTATAGGACCAATGTTAAAACTAATAGAAGCCATAATAGAAGTACTTTTGCCATTTATTATGAGTAAAATTATTGATAAAATGTTTGAGCTTCAAACAAATGAAATAATAAAATTTGGAGTATGTCTATTAATATTAGTAATAATAGGATTTCTTTTTGCAGCAAATAGCCAATATTTTGCAGCAAAAGCATCTCAAGGATATGGAACAAATATTAGAAAAAAATTATTTAATACTATAAATAGTTTTAGTATTAATCAGATAGATAAAATAAGCACAGCCGAATTAACTAATATAATAACAAATGATGTAGTACAGCTAGAAATAGCAGTAGCAATGTGGATTAGGCTTGTTATTAGAGTTCCATTCATTTGTATAGGAGCGCTTGTCATGTGTTATTTAATTAATCCACAATATGCTATTACTATATTTATATCTATGATGCTATTATCAATATTTACGTTTTTTATTGTAAAAAAAGTATCACCTCTATATAAAAAATCAAAAGAAAAATTAGATATTTTATCTTCAAGAGTAAAAGAAAATTTGCAAAATGTAAGAGTAATAAGAGCTTTTTTAGGAGAAAAAGACGAAGTGAAAAAATTTGAAAAAGAAAATAAAGATATGTATGATTATACAAAAAAATCATACATAGTATCTCGGACTTCTAAATCCTATAACTACACTAATTTTAAATATTACAATAGTTGCAATATTATATTTTGGACGAATTCAAATAACACTTGGAGATTTAAGTCAAGGTGAATTAATTGCAGTAATAAACTATATTTCTCAAATGTTACTTGCAATTATTGTGTTTTCAAATTTAATAACAATCTATACAAGAGCATATACATCTGCAAAAAGAGTAAAGAGTGTACTAGATATTAAACCAGATGAAGATGAGGGAACTTTAGAAATTATAGACAATGGTGAAATTGATATAAAAAACATAGTATTTTCATATGATAATATTCCGCTCTTAAATAAATTTAGTTTAAAAGTACATGAAGGAGAAATTTTAGGCATAATAGGTCAGGCAAGTAGTGGGAAAAGTACAATACTAAATATAATAAATAAAAGTTATGATATTCAAAGTGGTAATATTTTTATAGGTAAAAAAGATATAAAAGAATACAAGAAAAAAACAATTAAACAAAATGTTTTACTAATATCACAAAAACCAGAGTTTTTTAGAGAAACAATTAAAGAAAATATTGTTCTAGGAAGAAATGATATCACTGATAATCAAGTTATAATGGCTCTTAAAAATGCGGAAGCATGGGAATTTGTAGAAAAGCTTCCAAATGGAATAAATACAAAATTAGAAAATAATGCAAATAATTTATCTGGAGGACAAAAGCAAAGAATAGCTATTGCAAGAAGCTTTGTAGGAAATCCTAAAATTTTATTATTAGATGATATTACAAGTGCATTAGATAGAAAAACTGAAAAAGAAGTTCTAGACAATATATATAAATATGTAAAGGAAAACAAAATAACCGCTATAATCACTTCTCAAAAATTATCTGCATTTAAATATGCAGATACAATATTAGTACTAAAAGATGGAAAAGTAGAATCTATAGGAACTAAAGAAAAATTAGAAAAGGTTTCTAAAACATACAAAGAAATAAAGAATTTACAAATAGATACTAAAGAAGAGAGGGGAAGTAATGAAAAATAGTAATATATTAAAAGAATATGTTTTTAAAAATAAATTTTTTGTAATATTAATTATACTCTCTAGTATAATTTCTACTATATTAACATTAATTGCTCCAGTTTTCGTAGGTGATGTAATAGAAAAAATTGTAACTCTGGATATTCAAAGCATTATAAAAATGATTATAATAATAGCTTGTATATATACTAGTATATTTATTTTTGATTCTATTTCTGTAATTAATTCATCAAAATTATCAAGTAAAATAGGAAGAGAAATTAGAGAAAAATTATTTAATAAGCTTCATAAAATACCAATTTCATATATAGATAAAAATAGTTATGGAGAAATAGTAAATAAATTTTCATTTGATGTAGAAAATATATGTTTAGCAATAATTCAAGTTGCATCCAAGATTGTAGTAGGAGTAGTTACAATAATTGGAGCAATTATTATAATGCTAAAATTGAATTATATAATGGCAATTATAACTTTTTTTTCTGCACCAGTAATGTACTTTATTTCTAGATTTATTGTAAATCGTACTAAAAAAATGTTTAAAGCAAGAACGGAGCTTATATCAAAAATAAATGGATATACTGGAGAAGTTATAAGCAATAATAAAACTGTTAAAAATTTTAATTATACTAAAATCACAGAAAATAAATTTGATAAGATGAATAAAGAACTATATGAAGATGGAATGAAAGCACAATTTTATTCATCATTAACTAATCCTTGTACCAGATTTGTAAATAATTTAACATATATTATAATTGGCATTGTTGGAATAATACTTACAAAAAATGGAGAAGCAGATTTAGGGATTATAACTAGTTTTTTGATGTATGTTAATATATTTGCAAGACCTTTTAATGAGATAACAGGAGTAATGTCAGAACTTCAAACTGCAATTTCTTCAAGCAATAAAATAAAAGAGTTTTTAGAAAGTCAAGAAGAAGAAAATGGTATAAAAAAAGAGATAAAGAAGATTAAAGGAAATATAGATTTTATTAATGTAGAGTTTTCATATAATAAAGGAAAAAAGTTTATTCAAAATATGAATTTAAGTGTTAAACAAGGAGAAAGTATAGCTATTGTTGGAAAGACAGGCGCAGGAAAAACAAGTATTGTTAATTTAATTATGAAATTTTACGATATAAATAAAGGCAAGATTTTAATAGATGGAATAAATATTGATGATATTCCAAAAGATATTTTAAGAAAAAATATTGGTATAGTTCTTCAAGATACCAAATTATTTACAGGAACAATAAGAGAAAATATTGCATATGGAAAAAAAGATGCTACAGATGAAGAAATAATAAATGCAGCAAAGATTTCAGGCGCAGATAATTTCATAAACAGATTGCCAAATGGATATGATACTTTAATTACAGAAAAAACTTTTATTTCTGTAGGTGAAATTCAATTAATTACAATTGCTAGAATGTTTTTGATAAAACCACCTATTCTAATTTTAGATGAAGCAACAAGTAATATAGATATTATAACAGAAAATAGAATTCAAAAATCTTTTTTAGAGCTTATGAAAGGTGCAACTACATTTATTATTGCACATCATTTATCTACTATAGAATCTGCAGATAGAATTATTGTGATTGAAAATGGAAATATTATAGAAGAGGGAAAACATGAGGAGTTGCTAAGAAAAAAAGGAAAATATTATGAATTATATGAAAGTTAAATATATTAAGAAAATGGTGTATACCTGTTTATTAATTAATATTAAAAAAAGACCTACCCCAATAGAAGAACTCTAAGGGGTGGGTTTTTATCAATTAGATATTAGAGAGCTCAAAGAAAACTCTCGGTTCAAAGATTCCTACTTTATCATAATAAGGAGTTTTCTCATCTCCTGTTACGATAAATGCATCAGAATGGATTTTATTAATGTCTATTTGTGAAATGTCGATTTTAATAAAACCTTCTTTTGCGGTTGACTCGTTTTCGTCTTCTACGGAATTATCGCTTTTTTCGATTTCATCATCTTTATAACGATTAGCCTTATAGTAATGATGCGATGCTGGTCCAGACTCTGCATACTGATCCATGAGATAGCTACGAATCTGTACCTCGAACTCGCGTCCAAAAGCATCGACAAATATAACATGAAGAGACTGATAGCCTTTATCCTTAGGGTTAAGAATATAGTCTTTTACGAATATTTGGTTGTCATTATTAAGAAGTGACATCTCTGGGACGAATACACTTGGGTGTTTGAGAGGGTTAAACTTTGAGATGGAAGATTTCTTTTCTCCTTCTGTTGGTGTGAATCCCTGTGTGATAAAGAAGTCTATACACATGTCCATCACATGATAACAGTCTTTAACCAGTTCTTCAGGCGATTTTCCAAAAAGGATTATTCTGAAGCCTAAACTATCATGGATTTCGGGAAGTGTCTTTCTTACAAGTACCAAGTTGCACTTGTCTTCAAGACTTATTAATCCCTTTTTACGTCCAAAAACCTGTGTCTGATAATGGCGATGCAAATGAGTAAAGAAAAAGCAAGCCATTGACTGTTGAAGCGAGAAAATAAAATCTCTATCCTCTGATATCTGTATATAATGCTCTAACATGTTAGCATGCAACAGATTATTCCGAACTCCGACATTACGCAAGTCTACACAGTAGGGTTCGAGAATGTTACGAGCGTCAGTTCCAATATAAAAATACGGAATAATGCTTAAACTTTTAACTGGCGGTGTTTCTGACATAATGATGATTCTCCTTTTAAGATAAAATTTCAAATTTTAAATTTGTACATTACATTATATCATAATTTTACATTTTTGTAAAATTTAATGGGTTTATATTTTTTCGTACTAAAGATATATTTCAATAGTAACATTTACATTTTTTTCTGAGAAACACATAATAAATGAGGTTGTAAAAAATATCTAATATGTTATGGTGTAATTTATAGGTGATGATATAGATATGTTATTAAAGTATGTAAAAGATCCGAAAAAAATTCTATTTTAGCGTCAATATTAATGATAAGTATATTATTCTTTTGGCAGCGATGCCAGAAACTATATTAAACATGATAATAAGGATAACAGTAGTTTATGGAATAATTTCACTAATTACAGAAATTTGTAGTTTAATAGAGATCATATATTTTTAATTAAATTAAGATAAAATATAAAAATATATACTATCATAATACAACCTCTATACGAATACAATTAAACAAAAGTATTCATATGGGGGTTTGCTTTATGAGAGGAATTATTTCACATAATTTACCTGTAACAAATAGAAAGTTAACAGGTAAGCAATCAATAGAAGAGCGTGCAGTAAAACTTGCACATTATATCATAGATTCAAAAGATACAGTAAGAGGTACAGCTGCTAAATTCGGAATAAGTAAAAGTACAGTACACAAAGAAGTAACACTAAAGAACGGTAGAAATAAAGGACAAGTTATTCCAGAAAGTATTGAAATTAAAGGAGTTTTCTTAAGTACAAAAAATCCTGTTGTTAGGTTGGGAGTGGTTATTAAATAAAACTATCAATATTCTTGTATTCTTAATTAAAATACACATAATACGTTGAGTGTTGCTCGGTGCTATGTCTGAAAGATACGATGAAATAGTTAAATTTACTGCTTTTGAAGATTTTATTAGTTTTAATAAAAAAGCAAAAATAAGGTTAAAAGAATAGAAAATTATAAAATTAAGGTAACGATAGAGGCCCGCATGGTATGCGGAGCAGTAAATTTATAAATAAAAAATATAAATGTTTGGAGATAAAACTTAGGTTGGAAGTGTTTGAAAAAGCACTTTCTTTTTTTAGATTTTTATGGTAAGATATTATCAAAATAATATGAGGAGATAAAAGTTAATGGAAAGTCAAATATCATTAGAACAAATTAAAGAATTTAGCAAAATTTATAATGCAGATAAAACTAACAAAATTATAGAAAATGCAATAACAAAAAATGGATTAGAAAATACTTGTATTAACAGAGATATTATAATAGAAAATAAACCTATTTTTAATATAGAATTACCAGAAAGCAAAAGGTATCATCAAAAAGATAGTTGGAGATGTTGGATATTTGCTGGATTAAACTTAATAAAACACAATATCGCAGAAAATTTGAATATGAATGTAACAGATTTAGAATTATCTAATAATTATATAGCATTTTTTGATAAATTAGAAAAGTCAAATAATGTTTATGAAAATATTTTAAAGACAGAAAATAATAATTATAATTATTTACACAAAGAGCATTTTGTTGAAAATTGTGTTTCAGAAGGAGGAAATTGGGAACTTTTTTTAGCTATTATAAATAAATATGGAATAGTTCCTTATTCCTATATGCCAAATGCTGTAGAGAGTGAAAACAATGATACAATAAGCAATATATATCATGAAAAAGTAAAAAAAGATATTATAGAATTGTTAGAACTAAAAAGTAAAAAAACAGATCAAAAAGTATTAAGAACATTTAAAAATAAGTTATTACAAGAAAATTATATACTATTATGTAAAATACTAGGAGAGCCAATAATCAATTTTAATTATGAATATAAAGATAAAAATGGAGAATATAAAAGGTATGAAAATTTAACACCAAGAGAGTTTAAAAATAAATTTTTATCTCTAAAATTAGATGATTTCGTAACAATAGGTAATATGCCAATGTACAATAAAGAATATTATAAAGTATATAGAAGAAAATATTATGGAAATATATATGATAAAAGTAATGTTACATATCTTAATTTGCCAATAGAAGATTTAAAAGAATTGGTAATAAAACAATTGAAAGATAATACTCCTGTATATATGGGTGGTCATTTTAGAAAATTTAGAGATACAAAAACTGGAATATTAGATACTAGATTATACAATTATAAAGAAACATTAAATATAAATAAATTAACAAAAGAAGAAAATTTAAATTTGTATGATATAAGAATGCATCACATAATGGTATTTACTGGTGTTAATTTAATAAATAACAAACCACAAAGATGGAAAGTAGAAGATAGTTATGGAGATAAAGAAAAGGTAAATGGATATTATATAATGAATGATAATTTTTTTGATGAATTTGTATTAAGTGTAATTATAGATAGAAAATACTTGTCTGATAAACAATTAAAATTATTAGAACAAACACCTATTGAATTTGAAATGACAGAACCATTTTAAAATAGAAATTTAAAAGTATGGGATTTAAAGGAGTGAAATATACAGAAAGATAAAAACAAATTATACATTTACTTTATAAAATTTTTATATAAAAATCCTTACATAAAAATTCTAATGTGTTTTATAAAATCAAGTAAAGGTTAAATGAATGTGCTATTGCACAACCTTGACTTATTTTTTAAAGCACATTCTTTTTTAGGTTAAGAGGATTTAAGGATGAGTATATTTAATTAATTAGACATAAGCATATTTAAGGAGCAAAATCCCTCATTAAAACGAGGGCAGGAAAACATATTTAACACAATGCCTACACATATTGAAGGGCAAGCCTTCAAGAGTTAATAAAAGAACAAAAATTTTAAGCAAATTTGATGCAGAAATTCACCGAATGAACAGCTAAAAATGCCTTTGAGAGTGCGAAAGTTCACTAAGTGTACTAAATTTTATAAAGTGATTTATAATTAGTTCACCAAGTGTACTGAAAAAGAAAGATTATACTACGAAAAAATAGCATAATCTTTATAAAAAAGTGTAAAAAATGTGTCTAAAAACTTGACTTAAATCCAATTTCTATTCTAACATTAATAAATCCAATAATTACGAGTTCACTTAGTGAACTAATTAAATATTTTATAGAAAAAAGGGAAATAAAACGGAATTGAATATGTCAAAATCTCATCATATAATGTACTAAAAGTATTAATTAGAACATAGTATTAAAAGAAAGTTGGTGAGAATTTTGAAAAAGAGTTTGAATATTACATTTATTAATCCTAATACAGAAGAACAAATAGTACAAGCTATGGCTGGTTGCTTAGCATATAATCTAGCTGAAAATGACAATAAGATAAAATTTGATTATAACAATTCAAATACTTATCAAAATTCTCATGAAGAAATAGAAGATGAATTAGAATTGTAAAAATTAAAAAAATTTGAAAAAATATTGATTAGTAAATAAAAACATGATACAATACAAATGTTTGTGCAATAGTATTATTTCTGCTGATATAATGGAAAGTGAATAATTTATTATAATTGGAGGTATGTAATATGGGAACAAATCATTATTTTACACCAAAAAAATTTGAATTAGGCAGAGTTAAAAAGTTACATGAAGAATATTCTTCTAGGTTGGACAAACTATTAAAGGATTATATAAAATCGTATAATGAATTGTGTAATGAAATGTCAAAAGAAACAACTGATTTATTCGAGAATCAAGAATTGCCAGACTATAAAGATTGGTATAATTATATGCATTTAGCAGAGATAGAATATCCTGAATTACATATATGTAAAATAAGTATGGGTTGGAAGCCATTATTTCAAGTAACAAAATTTTATAGCAATGTAAAGGAATTAAAAGAATTCTATAATAGAAATAAAGATAGAATACATATTGAAGATGAATATGGAAAAGAGCAAGACATAGATGAATTATTTGAATTTATAGATATAAAATATAAAGATAGAAATAGTCAATCACATACAGATGCTTACAAAGACAAACAAGGATATGAGTGGGTATCACACAAGTTTTCTTAAATTTGTTTTCAAATGTAGATAAATTTAGCAAAATATTGTATAATAGAAAGAGAGGTTGATTTTATGCTAAAATTATATTTAGATAACTGTTGTTATAGTAGACCATTTGACGATTTAACACAAGAAAAGAATAATTTAGAGTCACAAGCAATAAAAGTAATTATTAATAAATATTACAATAATGAATTTAAAATTTATACAAGTGATGTTTTAATTTTTGAAATAAACAAAATTAAAGATGAAATTAAGAGAAAAAAAGTTTTAGAAGTATATAATAAATTAAAATTAACAAATATAAAAGCATCAGATAAAATTATAAAAAGAGCTTATGAAATAAGAAAATATAATATAAAAGATATGGATTCATTGCATATTGCATATGCTGAAAGTTTTAATATAGATTATTTTATTACAACAGATAAATTGCTAATTAATGCATCTAAAAGAGCAGGATTAAAAATGAAAGTTATGAACCCAATAGAATTTGTTATGGAGGTGATTTAAATGGGAGAAACCTTAAGAGAACTAGAAAGAGTTAGAGATAAAGGATTTAAAATATTAAAAGAAAATTTAACGCCAGTAGAATTGATAGAATTTCTACAAATTATAAGCAATGGAACAGGAGATTATACAAAGGAAAAATATGAAAGTGATGAAGAATTAACAATAGAAGATTTTGAAAAATATTTAGCAGAAAACAACTAATCAATTACAAATTAAAACTATTCTCAAAAGAGAGTAGTTTTTTATTGCTTTTTTGAAATTAATATGCTAAAATGTAACAGAACGAAATAAAAGTTACGGATAATCAAAAAAGAAAGTAGTGATGCCCATGAAAATTGCAGCATATGCAAGAGTATCAACTGAAAAAGAATCTCAAATAGAGTCATTTGAAAAGCAAGTAGAGTTCTTTAATGAATTTACTAAAAAAAATGGCTATGAATTGTACAAGCTATATGCAGATGAAGGAATATCAGGAGAACAAATAAAAAATAGAAAACAGTTTCAACAGATGATGCAAGATGCCAAAGCAAAGAAATTTGAAAGAGTAGTTGTTAAAGATGTAAGCCGTTTTGCAAGAAATACAGTTGACTTATTACAGAGTATAAGAGAATTAAAATCTTATGGCATACAAGTAGATTTCTTAAATAATGGCGAAGTTATGGAAGGTGGATCTGAATTTATATTAACCATTTTAGGAGCAATGGCACAACAAGAAAGTGCCAATATGTCTAAAAGAGTTAAATTTGGAAAAGATATAACAGCACAAAAAGGAAGAGTACCTAACCTAGTATTTGGCTATGACAAAATTCCAAATGAAAGATATACATTGAAAATAAATAAAGAAGAAGCAAAAATTGTAAAAGAAATATTTGAAAGCTATGTATATAAAGGAATGGGAACAACAAAAATTGCGTGGGATTTAAATGACAGAGGAATAAGAACTAAAAAAACAAAATCAAAATGGGTACAAACTTCTATTGTTAGAATGTTAAAAAATCCAATTTATACTGGTAGAGTAACAAATAAAAAGACTGAAGTTACAGACTTTATAACAGGAACAAGAAAAGATTTACCAGAAGAAGAATGGATAGTAGTTGAGCGACCAGAAATGAGAATAATATCAGATGAACTATTCAATAGAGCACAATCACTTTTGGAGCAAAGGTCAAATGAATTTAAACTAAACAATAAAAGAGAAAAAACAGAATATGTATTTAGTACACTAATTTATTGCAAACATTGTGGATATTCATTTAGAAGAATAAAAAGAAAATACAAAGCAGATGGACCAGAGTATATAAGATGGGTATGTAGTGGAAGAAATTCAATGGGAGTAAATCATTGCCCTAATACAACTGTAATTGATGAAGAAGAACTTTTAAATGCTATTAAACAATATTTAAAAACTATAATATCAAATAAAAAGAACTTTATGAAAGCAGTAGAAAAAGAGTTTGAAAAAATTACAGAATTAAGAGAAACAAATGAAAGAAGTGAACAAAGCTTATTACAAGAAATCGAAAAAGTAACAGTAAAAAAACAAAAATATATGGAAATGTTTCAAAACGAAGTTATCAATATACAAGAATTAAAAAAATATACAAATCCATTAAATGAAGATATAGCAAGACTAGAAAGAGAGTTGAAACTGATTACATCAGAAATCAAAGAAAAAGATGTACTGCAAAAAGAATTATCTAAAACAATAAGCACAGTAGATGATATTTTAAATAATCAAACAATCACAAATGCAATGCTTAAAACTATAATAGATGTAATAGAAGTTGACTCAGATGCTAATATAGAAGTGAGACTAAAACTACTAAACGAAATTGGAACAAACGAGCCTGTAATAACGAGGTTTGAAGATATTTATAATAAAGAAAACAACGAAAGTTCTACCGTTACAGAAAGTAACAACAGTACATAAAGATGTAAGCGAAAGACTTTGTAATATAAATCCTGGATTAGCACAAGAAGTAAGAGAAATTCTAGATGAAAATAAAGCAGAAAGACATATAAGAGGAGGGATGGCAACAAAATTAAAATATAGTCATGAACATAGTAAAAATAAATAAAAGAAAAAACAGATTCTAATGAAATTGAAGTTAATGATAGCAGAGAATGAGCCATTTACTTCTACTAATGATGCAATTGTAAAAGAAACTGATTTACATTATCAAAAGTAGTTGTAGAAAAGGTAGAGAGAAAGAAAATAAGAGATACCGATATTGGCTTAGAATTGCAAGAACAAATAGATGATTTAAAAAAGATTATTACAGGCAGATAAGAAGGGAATTATAAAGATATAAAAATAAAAAATAGTTGATTGTTTTGCACAATCAACTATTTTTTATATAATAGGAAATTTCTAGCATGGAGTAAAATTTAGCTAAGAAAAATTTTCCATTATATAAAATAATTGCACGCAATTTTTTTATAAAAATTGGCGCACAAACAATTAAACGCGGGCTGTAAGAAAATTAATTTACTTAATTAATTTTCTTACAGCCCGCGTTTGTTCTAATTAGTTATTGTAATTGTTATTATTTCTTCTTTGTTCTTTTCTAGCTTTTCTACAAGATGGACATCTTTGTGGTTCGTTTGTAAAACCTTTTTCTTGGTAAAATGCTTGTTCACCTTCTGTAAAAATAAATTCAGAACCACAGTCTTTACATACTAAAGTTTTATCTGCCATTTTAGAATACCTCCTTCTTAGTTTTGAGATTTAATATTTTTGACACATTGATCCTAAATAATAAAGAAGGAAATAGTCTAAAAAATTATTAAATTCATTTAAGCTTTTTATTTAAGCCAATTACAATATATCATAAAACAAAAAAATATACAACCAATTTTTATATAAAATTTATTAACCATCTTACAAAATTCGACATATTATATAGTAACCTAATAAAATGAGGTGAATTTAGCATGAGAAAAATAAAAAAAGGAGATATTGTAGGTAGAATTTCATATGGAAAGGATATTTTATTTATTGTAGATAGAATTATCAAAACAAGAGATAAAAGTGAAATTGCAATACTAAAAGGATTAACTATAAGAGTGAAAGCGGATAGTCCTATAGAAGATTTAGAAATAATAGAAAAAGGTGTTGTACAAGAGAATATAAAAGTATTTGAAAATAAAATGGAAGATAGAGTAAGAAGATATTTGAGCTATATAGAAAAAGATAAAAGGAGCAAAAGACAGTTTTGCACTGGCAGAATCTTGCACTTAGATGGAGATAAAAAATATAGTGAAAAATCTTTAAAATATTATAAAAGTTTAGGATTAGATGTAGTAGTAAAAAACATTCCAGAAAGTAAGCAACCAAAATTTGTAAGAATGTTATTAGAAAAATATAAACCAGACATATTAGTTATAACTGGTCATGATGGAATGATAAAAAAAGGTACGAAATATAATGATATATATAATTATAGAAATTCAGCATATTTCATGAATTCTGTTATGGAAGCAAGAAGATGGAATAGTATGGGAAGGGATTTAGTTATTTTTGCAGGAGCATGTCAAAGTTATTATGAAGCAATTATGAATGCTGGTGCCAATTTTGCATCATCACCAGGTAGAATATTAATAGATTTTATGGATCCTTTAATAGTAGCAGAAAAGATAGCTATTACTGATGAAAGTAAATATGTAACAATTAGTGATATAGAAAATGAGTTAAGAGATGGAGTAAAAGGCGTAAATGGAATTGGTGCAATGGGAAAGAAAAAGATGATTGTAACAAAAATGTAATGTAAATGTAATAAATCAAACTAAACCGTGAAAACCTTTTTAAATTAGGCGTTACAAGAAACGACAATAAATTGTCCTTTTTGACAAAAAATATAGCAAATGATATAATTTAAATATCTTGAAGAAGTAGGTGATTAAATGATTTGTAAAAAAGATATTACAGATTTAAAAACTGATATTGGAGAAATGATAGGACAGAAAATTGTTGTTAGAGGAACTCTAGGAAGGAGTAAATCATTTGAAAAAGAAGCTACAATTGAAAAAGCTTATCCAAATATTTTTGTTGTAAAGTATGAGGAAAATAATCGCAATGTAACTTACAGTTATACAGATGTATTAACTAGAACTGTAGAAATAGATGTTATTGATGGAAACTTAGCTACTCCATTGATACCACCACAAATTGAAGAATTAAAAAAAGTAAAAAGTTTATAATATAAAACAAAAATTCCTATTAAAGTAGGAATTTTTTTTGTCTTAGTTAATATAATTAAATAACAAAATAAGGAGGGAGAAAAAATATGAATATAGAAACTAAAAAAATTAATTAAGCAATAATAAAAATATTTGGCAAAAAACATGAAAGATTTAATGTTAAAGTTGAGGAATAAATACAGAAATAAAAACAAGATATTTAAAAA
>ENA-ORLW01001100-ORLW01001100.1-human-gut-metagenome-genome-assembly--contig:-NODE-1100-length-32358-cov-3.867693_pt1 | contig 32358 bp, 27 predicted proteins | sample MGYA00243017_ERZ508829 | MGnify/ENA primary metagenome ERZ508829 (study PRJEB26277, sample SAMN04329776) | human gut metagenome | biome: human-associated habitat | host: Homo sapiens | place: USA...
AAGATGATTTTGACAATTTTAATCCTAATGGTCCTAGAAATTACAGATAAAATATTATCAGGCTGTTATAAGTTATATGAATTTAAGATTCGGAATAAGTATGCTGACTTCGTTTTCTGCGAAGTCAGTTTTCTTTAAAAAACAACAGCATCTTGAGTGACCAAGATGCTGTTGTTATATGTTATATATAAATTGCTTTATCGTGTTATTGCTTTTTTAATTTTTGACCACTTGCCATAAGCTTTCAGGATTTTTCCGTTTTGGGATTTATATGTTTTATATGCTCTTATTTTAACATAATATTTTTTCTTTGATTTTAGACCTTTTATGATTTTTGATTTGCAGTTAATCTTTGTCAGACAGACTTTCTTGCCTTTGGTCATTTTTTTATTAAGTCCGCATTTAATCTGGTATCCGGTTACATTCTTTAGCTTTTTCCATTTGATTTTAAGCTGTTTTTTCTTTGAAGTTTTTGAAATCTTTTTTATAACAGCTCTTTTTACCTTTGGTTTATTGATTTTTTGATTTTTATTGGTTGACGAAGTCGTTTTTTTATTTGCAGAAGCAGGTGCCGAATTATTATTTGAATTTGTTTTAGATGTTTTGTCGGCAGATACAGTATTTTTACGAATTATAGTTGTATTAAAATTATTTTCTTTTGCATAAGTTTCTGCGGTGGAGCCTTTATGACATACTATTGTAAAGTCATCATATTTTTTACCATCAGCGTCATAGCCTAAGCACTGATATTCCATATTAATATTATAAGATTCTATTGTTATGGATTTAAGTGATTCACATCCCGCAAAAGCTCTGTAACCGATAGTTCTAACATCTTTGTCGATTTTAACTTCTTGCAGGTTTTTGCAGTTTAAAAAAGCATTAGATGCTATATAGTATATTTCATTAGAAATTGTTACGCTTTCTAAATATTCGTTATTCTCAAATGAATTTAATCCTATAACTCCAAGAGGTACATTTTCAAAAGGGGATTCAAACAGTGAGTTTTCCAAGCTGACATTAAAATTATTATTTATTGTGAGTTTTTTTGACGAACCGCTGTATTGATAAAGCTCATACCAACCACTGTCTTCACTGCTTGGCATGTATGTAAAAACAAAGTCAGGTGCGGTCATTACTCTTATTAAGTATTTGCCGCTGGCATCGGGATTCAAAAGATTGGTTTTGAAATAACATATTTCATCTTTTTTTAATTTCTGAACTATTTTTGCATAAGGTGCATTTTTAGGAAATGCCGGGTCATAATAGTCATACTCTGCATACTGCAGTTCTTTTTTATCAGAATCATAAAGTGTAATAACAGGTTCATAGAAAAAATATTCAGTTGAAAAAAATGATTTTTTATATTTCTCACCTAATGCTTCAAATAAATAATATCCGTCTTCAGGTGCAGTAAAGCTTGCCAATAAATAATCTCCGTTGCCTTCAACGGTTACCTCATATGTTGCAGCGGGATTAATTGATTCGGCACTTTCAAAATCTATATCGGCTGCACATGCAGTTAAAGTGTGACAAGATACAGATGTGACAAGCAAAGACATTATTAAAAGAATGGATATACATTTTTGCATATAATCACCTTTAATTTATAATGTTTTATTTTAATTATACAACCAGAAATTTGTTAAGTCAATTATATTTTTACAGCGGTGGTCATATCTGTGAATTTTTCTGTGCCTTATAACTTTACAAAAAATATAACATAAAATTGTTTAAAAAAATGTAGTTTTTGAAGTTTATTTTAGTGAAAAAGTAGAATGTTAAAAAATTAACAATATGGCTATTGACAACTAACTTATAGGATATTATAATTATAATCGATAAATAAATACTGATTATTTATCAGGTTTGTGAGGGGTGGTTAGATGTCAGCTTACAAAAAATCAGTACAAAGGCAGACTGTCAAACGACTTCCTAATTATTTGACCTATTTAAAAGGTAAGGCAGAGGAAGGTGTTATTAATATTTCGGCACCTATGGTCGCCAAAGGACTTAATTTGAATGAGGTTCAGGTACGCAAGGATTTGTCCTCAGTCAGTGAAAGCGGCGGCAAGCCAAGAACGGGTTATGTTTTAAATGAGCTGATTACGGATATTGAAAAATATTTGGGCTATGATAATGTTAAGGATGCTATCGTTGTCGGGGTCGGGCATTTGGGCAATGCGTTAATGTCATTTAAGGGATTTAGAAATTACGGTCTTAATGTTGTTGCCGGATTTGATTCAAATGATGACTTAATCGGAACAGAAGTTCATGGCAAAAAGATTTTTTCAGATGACCGAATATGTGAACTTTGCACAAGGCTTAATATTCATTTGGGGATAATAACTGTTCCTGATGAATATGCACAAGAAATTTGTGATGTTATGGTTGATGCCGGTATTTTAGCTATCTGGAATTTTGCTCAGGTTCATTTAAATGTTCCCGAAAATATAATTGTTCAAAACGAAAATCTTGCGGCATCACTTGCAATTCTATCTAAATCTATAAAAGATAGGTAATAAAATCAAAAAGATTAAAATTTTATTTTATGAATAGGAGAGATTTCTTATGAGTAACAGGAAAGAAACATCAGCAGAAGTAAAGACAGGTCTTGTTGACAGCGTTGAATCTTTAGATGCGAGACTTAAAGAGCTTAGAAAAGCTCAGGAGGAGTTTGCGACATTTTCTCAGGAAAAAGTTGACGAAATCTTCAAAGCAGCAGCAATTGCAGCCAACAAGCAGAGAATTCCTCTTGCAAAAATGGCAGTTGAAGAAACAGGCATGGGAATAGTTGAAGATAAGGTTATCAAGAACAACTATGCTGCTGAATACATTTATAACGCATATAAGGATACAAAAACCTGTGATATTATCGAAAGAGATGAAGCATTCGGCACAATGAAGGTTGCAGAGCCTATCGGTGTTGTTGCAGCGGTTATCCCTACAACAAACCCAACATCAACAGCAATCTTCAAAGCTCTTATCTGTTTAAAGACAAGAAATGCTATTATAATTTCTCCTCACCCAAGAGCTAAGAACTGTACAATTGCAGCAGCTAAAATTGTTTTGGACGCAGCAGTTAAAGCAGGTGCTCCTGAGGGAATTATCGGATGGATTGATGTTCCTTCACTTGAGCTTACAAATATGGTAATGAGTGAAGCTGATATCATTTTGGCTACAGGCGGACCTGGTATGGTTCATGCCGCTTATTCAAGCGGAAAGCCTGCACTTGGAGTCGGAGCAGGTAATGTCCCTGCTGTTATTGATAAGTCTGCTGATATTAAAATGGCTGTAAACTCAATTATTCATTCAAAAACATTTGATAACGGTGTTATCTGTGCTTCAGAGCAGTCAGTAATTATTGATAAAGATATTTATACAGAAGTAAGGAAAGAATTCAAAGACAGAGGCTGTTATATTCTTAACAAGACAGAAACAAAGAAGCTCGGCGAAACAATGATTATCAACGGAGCATTAAATTCAAAGATTGCAGGACAATCAGCTTATACTATTGCCGGTCTTGCTGGAATAAATGTTCCTGAGGATACAAAAATTCTTATAGGTGAGGTTACATCGGTTTCACTTGATGAGCCTTTTGCTCATGAGAAGCTTTCTCCTGTTTTAGGTATGTATAAGGCTAAGGATTTTGAAGATGCCTGTGCAAAAGCAGATCAGCTTATTAAAGACGGCGGATACGGACATACAGCTTCACTTTATATTAATCCTGTAACGGAAAAAGCAAAGATTGATAAGTTCGCTAACATGATGAAGACTTGCCGTATTGTTGTTAACACTCCTTCATCACACGGCGGTATCGGCGACTTGTATAACTTCAAGCTTCTTCCTTCATTAACCCTCGGATGCGGATCATGGGGAGGAAACTCAGTTTCTGAAAACGTTGGAGTTAAACATTTATTAAACATCAAGACAGTTGCCGAGAGGAGAGAGAATATGCTTTGGTTCAGAGCACCTGAAAAGGTTTATTTCAAGAAGGGTTGTCTTCCTGTCGCACTTAGCGAGTTGAAGACAGTTATGAATAAGAAGAAGTGCTTTATAGTTACTGACCAGTTCTTATATCACAACGGATATACAAAATGTATTGAAGATAAATTAGATGAAATGGGAATTACTCATGCTTCATTCTTTGATGTTGCTCCGGACCCGACACTTGCTTGTGCTGTTGAGGGTGCAAAGCAGATGACAGCATTCGGACCGGATGTAATTATCGCTGTAGGCGGTGGTTCTGCAATGGACGCAGCTAAGATTATGTGGGTACTTTATGAGCACCCGGAGGCTGACTTTATGGATATGGCAATGAGATTTATCGATATCCGCAAGAGAGTTTACACATTCCCTAAGATGGGAGAAAAGGCATACTTTATTGCTGTTCCTACTTCATCGGGTACAGGTTCCGAGGTTACACCTTTTGCGGTTATTACCGACGAAAAGACAGGAACAAAGTATCCTCTTGCTGACTATGAGCTTCTTCCGAATATGGCTATCGTTGATACTGATATGATGATGAATCAGCCAAAGGGTCTGACAGCGGCTTCAGGTATCGACGCTGTAACTCACGCTCTTGAAGCATATGCTTCAGTCATGGCTACTGAATATACAGACGGTTTGGCACTTAAATCTTTGAGAAATACTTTCACATATCTTCCGTCAGCATATGAGAACGGTGCTAACGACCCTGTTGCAAGAGAAAAGATGGCAACAGCTTCTACACTTGCAGGTATGGCATTTGCTAATGCGTTCCTGGGAGTATGTCACTCAATGGCTCACAAGCTCGGTGCATATCACCATCTTCCACACGGTGTTGCTAATGCACTTTTAATTGACAATGTTATGAGATTTAATGCAAACCCATCACCTAGAAAAATGGGAACCTTCTCACAATATCAATATCCTCATACACTTGAAAGATACTGTGAATGTGCTAATTTCTTAGGCATTAACGGTAAAGATGACAAGGAAACTCTTGAGTTGTTCATTGAAGCTCTTGATGATTTGAAAGAAAAGGTTGGAATTAAGAAGTCAATCAAGGAATATGGTATTAAAGAGGAAGACTTCATGGCTACTCTTGACCAGATGACTGAAGACGCATTTGACGACCAGTGTACAGGTGCTAACCCAAGATATCCTCTTATGAGTGAGATTAAGGATATGTATCTGAAGGCATATTATGGCGAAAAGCTAATTGAAGATTAATAATATATTTTCTTGTGCAAGTGCATAAAAAACACTTGCACTTAGCATATATATTTGTTATAATTAGATAAGAAAATTATCGTTTTAACGAAATTTAATTAATAGGAGGATATTAATTATGGATTTTGAAAAGGTATTGGCTGTCAGAAACCAAAAAACAGTATATAAAAATGATGATAAGGCTATTAAAGTTTTCAACGAGGATTTTAAAAAGTCAGATATTCTTAATGAGGCTTTGAATCAGGCAAGAGTTGAAGAAACAGGACTTAATATACCATCTGTTTTAGAAGTTTCTAAAATAGACGGAAAATGGGCAATTACAAGTGAGTTTATTAAGGGCAAAACTCTTGCAAGACTTATGGAAGAAGAACCTGAAAAGATTGATGAGTATTTAGAGCTTTTTGTTGATGTTCAGTTAAACATTCAAAGCAAAAAATGCCCGCTTTTAAATAAATTGAAAGACAAGATGCAGGGTAAAATTTCCAAGACAGATTTAGATGCCACAACAAGGTATGAGCTTCATACTCGTCTTGCAGGTATGCCTAAACATGATAAGGTTTGTCACGGTGACTTTAACCCTTCAAACGTAATTATTACCGATAACGGCGACGCTTATGTTATAGACTGGGCACACGCAACTCAGGGTAATGCTTCTGCTGACGCTGCAAGAACTTATCTTTTGTTCATGCTTGACGGGAAGAAAGAGATTGGAGAAAAGTATCTTGATTTATTCTGCAGCAAGAGCGACACAGCTAAGCAATATGTTCAGAAATGGATGCCTATCGTTGCTGCTTCACAGTCAGTAAAGGGTAATCCGGAAGAAAAAGATTTCTTAATGAATTGGGTAAATGTAGTAGAATACGAATAAAAATATATTTTAAGTTCGGACGACAAAAATACACTATTGAGGGATTAGGGTTAAAGGAGAACTATAATGAAAGTTACAGTATGTATCGGAAGTTCATGTCATTTAAAGGGTTCAAGACAAGTAGTTGAAGGATTGCAGAAGCTTGTATCTGATAATAATCTTAAAGATAAGGTTGAACTCGGAGGAGCTTTTTGCATGGGGAACTGCCAAAACGGTGTAAGTGTTAAAATTGACGATGTAATACATTCGGTTTCTCCTGAAACTGTTGAAGAATTTTTTGAAAAAGAAGTAAAATCTAAAATTTAATTCTATTTGATTAAAATGGAGTAAGACATGAACGGATATTTAGAATCAAAGAAATCAAACTGTAAGAATTGTTATAAATGTATTCGTCATTGCCCGATAAAAGCTATTCGTTTTTCGGATGACCAGGCACAAATCGTAGAGGATGAATGTATCCTCTGCGGTATGTGTTATACGGTATGTCCGCAAAATGTAAAAGTCATAAGAAATGATACACAAAAGGTGCTGGAGATGATAAAATCTGACGATCCGGTTTATGTCAGCTTGGCACCTGCTTTTATTGCAAATTATGAAAATACAAATATAACTTCTATGAAAAAGGCTTTAAAGGCTTTGGGTTTTAAAGACGCAGAGGAAACCGCTGTAGGAGCCGGAATAGTGAAAAAAGCATATGATGAGATGGTTAACGAAGAAACCAAAGATATTATAATATCTTCATGCTGTCACTCGGTCAATATTTTAATTCAAAAATATTATCCTGAGGTTCTTACATATTTGGCACCTATAAAATCTCCTATGCTTGCACATTGTGAAAAAATAAAATCAGATCATGAGGGTGCTAAGACCGTATTTATCGGACCGTGTATTTCTAAAAAGGCTGAGGCCGAAATGTACGGCGGTATAGTTGACGCAGTATTGACATTTGACGAGCTTGATATGATGCTTGAAGAAAAAGGGATACAAATCGAACCTTGCGAAGATGAAAGTGATGCTTTTGTTTCAAGACTGTTTCCTACTACAGGCGGAATACTAAAGTCAATGCACTGTGAAAACGGCAATTATACATATCTTGCTGTTGACGGCGTTGAGAACTGCATAAATGCAATTGAAGATATTAAAAAGGGAAAGCTGTCTAAATGTTTCATTGAAATGTCCGCTTGTGCAGGAAGCTGTATAAACGGTCCTGTTATCAGCAATAAGAACAAAGGAATAATTCGTGATACATTAAGCGTAAATTCTTATGCAGGTAAAGATGATTTAGATATTCCTCAGCCTGAATTATCAAAACTTTCAAAGAATATGCAATACATAGGACTTAACCGAACAATGCCGGGAAGCTCTGCTATTGAAGAAATTTTGAGAAAGATGGGCAAAACAAGCAAAGAGCATGAGCTTAACTGCGGAAGCTGTGGTTATAACACCTGCCGTGAGAAAGCTGTTGCTATTTTACAGGGTAAAGCAAGCCTTACTATGTGTCTCCCTTATCTTCTTGAAAAGGCAGAGAGCTTTTCCGATACTATTATTAAGAACACACCTAACGGTATTATTGTGCTGAACGAAGATTTAGAGGTTCAGCAGATTAACAAATCAGCTAAGCAAATTATGAATATTAAAAGTTCTGACGATGTTTTGGGTAACCCTGTTGTAAGGATTTTAGACCCTGCAAAGTTTATGGATGTTCTTTCAACCGGAAGAAATGTTCATGATAAGCTTGTATATCTGGCTGATTATGGGAAATACATTGAAGAATCGATAATATATGATAAGAGCTATCATATAATCATGAGCATAATGCGTGATGTTACAGACCAGGAAACCGCAAAGGCAAAACGCAGTGAAAATGCAAAGCAGACTATTGAGATAACCGATAAGGTTGTTGCAAAACAAATGCGTGTTGTTCAGGAAATTGCTTCACTTTTAGGTGAAACCACAGCAGAAACCAAGGTGGCTTTGACCAAGTTAAAGGAGAGCTTCACTGATGATGAATAATCTCTGTACCGAAATAGGATATAAAAGCATTAATAAGCATGGTGAACAGCTTTGCGGAGATCATGTTGAAATAGTAAAACAGGATGAAGATTCTTTTGTTTTCGTTTTGGCTGACGGTTTGGGAAGCGGAGTAAAAGCTAACATATTGTCAACATTGACAGCGAAAATCATTTCTACTATGATGGCTGAAAATATGAGTATTGACGATTGTGTTTCTACGATTGCGTCTACTCTTCCTATATGTGAAGTCAGAAAAATTGCCTATTCTACTTTCACAATTATTCGTGTTGTGAACAATGAAGAGGCTGAAATTATTCAGTATGACAATCCGCAGGTTATTTTATTGCGTAACGGTGAGAATTATAATTACCCTAAAACTATAATGGATATAGACGGAAAAGCAATTTACTATTCAAAGATTAAATTGCAGCTTGACGATGTGTTCATTGCAATGAGTGACGGTGCTATTTATGCCGGTATAGGCGAGGTTATGAATTACGGCTGGCAGAGGGATAATATAATTGATTTTGCCGAAGCTTTTTATACATCTGAATACACGGCAAAAACAATAGCAACCCTCATACTCGATGAATGTCACAGGCTTTATGGCTATAAACCGGGTGATGATACGACAATCGGGGCAATAAAAATCAGACAGCGTGAATCTATCAATCTCATGATAGGACCTCCTTCTGACCCGGCAGATTTGAAAAAAATGATGACTTTGTTTTTCGCTAAAGAAGGCAAGCATATTGTCTGCGGAGGAACAACATCAAGTTTAGCTGCAGAATATCTCGGAAAAGAAGTTGTGCCAGTTCTTGATTATCTTGATAAGGATGTTCCTCCGATTGCAAAAATAGATGGTGTTGACCTTGTCACTGAAGGCGTTATAACCATTAGCAAGGTTTTAGATTATGCAAAAAGCTACATAAAGGATAATGAAGACTATATGGAGTGGAGTGTTAAAAAAGACGGTGCTTCACTTATATCACAGCTTTTGTTTGAAGAAGCCACCGATATAAACTTTTATGTCGGAAGAGCAGTCAATCCTGCTCACCAAAATCCTAATCTTCCGATAAGCTTTAATATTAAGATGAATCTGGTAAATGAGCTTTCTGAATGCTTAAAGGATATGGGGAAAAGAATTAAAGTAAGTTATTTTTAAAAGTACAATTCTTCTTTATATAAGAATGGAGATAAAATGAAAAAACTCAGAAAATTTGATACTCAGGTACAATATTTGAAATACAAAGTGCTTCGTGAGGTTGCACGCCATGCATGGAGCGGTGAGCTTGCATTTGAGCACTTTAACGATATTGCTAAAACTGTTGTTAAAAATGAACCGACAATGAGATGCTGTATTTATAAAGAGCGTGCTATTGTTTCGGAAAGAATAAAACTTGCAGCAGGAGGAGATAAGGATAATCCGAATGTTATTGAGGTAATCGAAATTGCCTGCGATGAATGCCCGCTGGGCGGTTACTCTGTAACTGAGTCGTGCAGAGGCTGTATTGCTCACCGATGCGAAGATGCATGCAAGGTAGGAGCTATAAGCTTTGACAAAAATCAAAAAGCGGTTATTGATAAAGATAAGTGTGTAAACTGCGGAAAATGTGCTGCTGCTTGTCCTTATTCGGCAATTCAGGACTTTAAGCGTCCGTGTGAAAAGGCTTGCAAGGTGAAAGCTATAAGTATGGACGAAGAAACGAAAGCCGCAAGCATTGACAATTCAAAGTGCATTTCGTGCGGTGCCTGTGTTTATATGTGTCCGTTCGGGGCAATTATGGATAAGTCGTATATACTTGACGTTATCGATATTTTAAATAAAGCTAAGGACGATAATCAGGTTAGAGTTTATGCTGTTGTCGCTCCGTCGATTTCCAGTCAGTTTACATATGCAAAACTCGGACAGGTGATTTCCGGAATAAAAGAGCTTGGCTTCCACAGTGTTGTTGAAGCTGCTCTCGGTGCGGATATGGTAGCATACGCTGAGGCTCAGGAGCTTGCCGAAAAAGGCTTCTTGACAAGCTCATGCTGTCCTGCATTTGTTGATTTTATTGAAAAGCGTTATCCGATGCTCACTGAAAATATTTCTCACAATCTTTCACCTATGGCTACTATAGCCGAATATATCAAAAAGATTGACCCGAAATGTAAGGTTGTTTTTATAGGCCCTTGTACAGCTAAGAAAATGGAAGTGAAAAAAGAGCGTGTTGCAAAATATATTGACAGCGTTTTAACCTTTGAAGAGCTTCAGGCTTTGTTTGACAGCAGAGATATGGAAATCACCGAGCTTGAAGAGGGAGTTTTAGATAACGCTTCTTATTACGGAAGAATTTTTGCAAGAAGCGGAGGACTTTCAGACGCAGTTGCTCAGGCACTTAAAGAACAGAACAATGACTTCGCACTTAATGCTGTTTCGTGTGACGGAATTGAACAATGTAACATAGCACTTTTAAAAGCTTCTAAGGGTATTCGTCCTAATAACTTCATTGAGGGAATGGCTTGCGTCGGCGGATGCATCGGCGGTGCAGGATGTTTGACTCACGAGGCTAATAAGGATAAGAATGAAGTTGACAAATACGGTAAAGAAGCTATGGAGAAAACCATTACTGATGCAATCAGTATCTTAACCTGATAATTTTTTAATAAAAATACAAAGCTCTTAGCTTGGCTGAGAGCTTTTATTGTTTTTAATTGATATTGACTTTTATTTGCTTGTATGATAAAATAAAATTGCAAACAGAAAGGATTATGCTCCGGACTGCAAGCATTAAAAAATCAAAATCGTTCCAAACGGCAAGGGACAAACCTGAGTCTGAAGGCGAGAGTATAGTGAAAACTTTTACAGATTAGAGTTTTTAGTCTGAAAAGCATAAGTTCTATCCTTTTGTCTTTATTAGGCAAAAGGATTTTTTATTTGAATTGAGGATTGGAGAAATGTATGGTGTCTGAAAATAGTGATACAAGGCTGGCAATTATTGCGATAATAGTTGAAGAAATCGAGCAGACTGAAAAGCTAAACAAAATTCTTCACGATTATTCAAAATATATTATCGGAAGAATGGGCATACCTTATCAAAAAAAGAATGTAAATGTGATAAGTGTTGCAGTTGACGCACCGAGTGATATCATTGGTGCAATATCAGGAAAGCTGGGAATGATTAAAAACATAACAGTAAAGACAGTTTATTCAAAGCTTTAGAATTTAAGGGGTAGTTTATGAATAATAAAGAGCTGATTAATAAGCTGAAAAATGAACAAATCTTAACAAAGTCAGAATTTATACAGCTTATCGGAACATATACAAAAGAGGACAGAGAATATGCTGCGAAAGAGGCAAGGGCAGCAGCAGACAAGGTTTTCGGAAAAAAGATTTTTATCAGAGGTCTTATTGAATTTTCAAGCTATTGTAAAAATGACTGTTATTATTGCGGTTTAAGGCGTTCCAATAAAAATGCCGAGCGTTACAGACTGAGCAAAGAAGATATTTTAAAATGCTGTGACGAGGGTTATGAGCTGGGATTCAGAACCTTTGTACTTCAAGGCGGAGAGGATTTGTATTTTAATGATAATGTGTTTTGCGACATTATAAATTGCATAAAAAGTTCATATCCGGACTGTGCGATAACCCTTTCACTCGGTGAGAGAAGCAAAGACAGCTATAAAAGACTTTTTGATGCAGGTGCCGACAGATATCTTCTTCGTCATGAAACGGCAAATTTTGAGCATTATTCAAAGCTTCACCCTGATAATCTGACAGCAGAACACAGGCAGGAATGTTTGCTAAATTTAAAGAAAATCGGATATCAGACAGGCTGCGGCTTTATGGTTGGTTCACCTTTTCAGACGGCTGAAAATCTAGCAGAGGATATGCTGTTTATTAAAAAACTTGACCCCGAAATGGTCGGAATAGGTCCGTTTATTCCTCAGCATGACACTCCGTTTAAAAATGAAAAACAGGGAAGCCTTAACAACACTCTTTTTATGCTGTCGCTCATAAGGCTTATGAAGCCGAATGTTTTGCTCCCTGCCACAACGGCACTTGGAACTATTTCAAACACAGGAAGAGAACAAGGGATTTTGGCAGGTGCTAATGTGGTTATGCCGAACTTGTCACCGACTGAGGTGAGAGCCAAATATTTGTTATATGACAATAAAATTTGCACCGGTGATGAATCTGCACAATGTAAGGTTTGTCTTAATAACAGAATGAAAAGCATAGGTTATGAGATAGTGACTGACAGGGGCGACTTCAGAAAAATTGACAATGGATAATTAATGTTTTCTTCTGAAAACTGATTAATGAATTTATTTATACACTAAGGAGAGAGAATATGAAATACGATGTTAAATCATTAAAGGCCGAGGAATTTATAAACGATGAGGAGATTTTAGACACTTTAAAAGAGGCTCAAAATCGTAAGAATGACAAGGAATATATAATGTCACTTATCGAAAGAGCAAAGGACTGCAAGGGCTTAACCCACAGGGAAGCGGCAGTTTTGCTTGAATGCGAAATTCCCGAATGTATTGAAGCTATGAAGGAGCTTGCCATTGAAATCAAACAAAAGCTGTATGGTGACAGAATAGTAATGTTTGCACCGCTTTATCTTTCAAATTACTGTGTGAACGGCTGTACATACTGCCCTTATCATCATTGCAATAAGCATATAAGCCGAAAGAAGCTGACTCAGGACGAAATAAAAAAAGAAGTTATTGCACTTCAGGATATGGGTCATAAAAGGCTTGCCATTGAATCAGGTGAAGACCCTGTAAACAACCCGATTGAATATATTTTAGAGAGCATTAAAACCATTTATTCTATCAAACATAAAAACGGTGCCATTCGCCGTGTTAATGTAAATATAGCCGCAACCACCGTTGAGAATTACAGAAAGCTGAAAGAAGCAGGTATCGGCACATATATTCTATTCCAGGAAACATATAATAAGCATGATTACGAGCTTTTGCACCCGACAGGTCCTAAGCATAATTATGCTTATCACACAGAGGCTATGGACAGGGCAATGGAAGGCGGTATTGACGATGTAGGTATCGGTGTTCTGTTCGGACTTGAAATGTATAAATATGATTTTGTCGGTCTTTTAATGCACGCCGAACACTTAGAGGCTGTTCACGGAGTGGGTCCTCACACTATTTCTGTTCCGAGAATCTGCGGTGCTGACGATATTGACAAAGCAGACTTTTCAAATGCAATTTCCGATGATATTTTTGCTAAAATTGTAGCCGTTATAAGAATTGCAGTTCCATATACCGGCATGATAATTTCAACACGTGAATCTCAAAAATCAAGGGAAAGAGTATTAAAGCTGGGTGTGTCACAAATCAGCGGAGGCTCAAGAACAAGTGTCGGCGGCTATGTTGACCCTGAGCCTGAGGAGGACAACTCAGCACAGTTTGATGTTACCGACACTCGAACACTTGACGAGGTTGTAAACTGGCTTTTAGAACTTGGATATATTCCAAGCTTCTGCACGGCTTGTTATAGAGAGGGCAGGACAGGTGACAGATTTATGAGCTTGTGTAAATCAGGTCAGATTGCAAACTGCTGTCAGCCTAATGCTTTAATGACTTTGAAAGAGTATTTAGAGGATTATGCAAGTGATGATACAAAAGCAAAGGGAGAAGCTTTGATAAGCAAGCAGTTAGAGCTTATTCCGAATAAAAAGACAAGAAGCATTGCAAAAGAAAGAATTGAGAAAATTCATCTTGGCGACAGAGATTTCAGATTCTAATAAGCAAATAATATATTTTGAAAGCGGGAGATTATATGCCGACATTAAATGAAACACCAAGGTCTGACAGGCTTCACATTGGTTTTTTCGGAAAAAGAAACGCAGGAAAATCGACTCTTATCAATTCGTTTACAAAACAGCAGATTTCAATTGTTTCGGATGTTGCAGGGACAACAACCGACCCTGTTTTTAAATCTATGGAGATAGCAGGTTTGGGTGCTTGTGTGCTTATCGATACAGCAGGTTTTGACGATATCGGTGAGTTAGGTCAAATCAGGGTTGAAAAAACTAAAAAAGCGGCAGAAAAAACAGATATAGCCGTGATTTTGTTTTCAGATTTTGATTTTAAAAAGGAATTCGAATGGGTCAAATATTTTAAAGACAAAGGCACACCTTTGCTTTCAATAATCAGTAAGTCTGATACTTTATCCGAAAATCAAATTTCAAATATGAAAAAAGAGATTCAAAGGATTACCAAGGAAGAACCGTTAATTATAAGCAACAAAACTAAAAATCTTACAGAAAAATTTAAAGATATGCTTATAAGACTTATTCCCGAAGACTTCGGAAGCCGAAGTATAACGGGGAATTTAGTTAGTGACGGTGATTTAGTGCTTTTGGTTATGCCGCAGGATATTCAGGCACCGAAGGGCAGACTTATTCTTCCTCAGGTTCAGACAATTCGCGATTTGCTTGATAAAAAGTGTTTTGTTATGAGTTGTACAACCGACAGAATCGATGAAACATTAAGTGCATTAAGGAATCCGCCTAAGCTGATAATTACAGATTCACAGGTCTTTAGAATAGTCTATGACAAGAAGCCGAAAGACAGTATGCTGACTTCATTCTCAACTCTGTTTGCCGGATATAAAGGTGATTTGGAGTATTATATAAAATCTGCTGAAGCGGTAGAATTATTAACTGAAAAGTCAAGAGTACTTATTGCAGAGGCTTGTACTCATGCACCGCTGACCGAGGATATAGGAAGAGAAAAAATTCCTAAAATGCTGAGAAAAAAGGCAGGGCAGGGTCTGACTGTTGATATTGTGAGCGGGCCTGATTTTCCTGATGATTTGTCACGATACGATTTGATAATTCAGTGCGGAGCATGTATGTTTAACAGAAAGTATGTGCTTTCAAGAATTGAGAAAGCGAAGAGTCAAGGAGTTGCAATGTCAAACTACGGTGTTATTATTGCGTATTTGAATAATATTTTAGATAAGATTTCATATTAAAATATAAAAGGCTGAGAAGTTTTTCTCAGCCTTTTATTCTTGTGCTTTTAACACCTTGCAATATGATTTTCTTTGCTTTCAGTGCTTCCTCCTTTGAAAGAGGCGGTGTATCCTTTAAAGGATAGTCAATGCCTAAGTTTTTATATTTAATTTTTCCCATATCGTGATATGCCAAAACATCTATTGATTTGAGATTTTTTAGTGTTCCGATATATTTTCCCAGTTCAAACAGATAATCTCTATTAAATGTTATACCCGGAACAACAACATGACGAATACATACAGGAATATTTTTTTGTTCAAGATACTTTGTAAAATCAAGAATATTTTTGTTGGAATGTGAGGTAAGCTTTTTATGCTCTTTATCATCAATATGTTTAATATCGAGTAAGAAAAGATCGGTGTATTTTACAAGCTCATCGAACTGTTTTACCTTTTCAGAATTGTTTTTATCGAATATTATACCCGATGTGTCAACACAGGTGTGTATTCCCTGTTCTTTTGCAGCCTTTAAAAGCTCGGTAACAAACTCAATCTGCAAAAGCGGTTCACCGCCGCTGACGGTAATTCCGCCGCCTTTATAAAAGTTTCTTTTAGAATTGTATTTTGAAAGAATTTCTTCAACACTCATCATAGTTGAGCCTGACATATCCCATGTGTCAGGATTATGGCAATACTGACATCTCATAGGACAGCCTTTTGTAAAGACAACCATTCTGATACCGGGGCCGTCTACTGTTCCGAAACTTTCAATTGAGTGAATTTGACCAAGCATATTGTTTAAATTCCTTTCAGAATAATTAATATTTAAGCCAAAGGAGAACCTTTGGCTTTTTTTAAAGAAAACATTATTTTTTGCATTATTATAAATTTTCATGGAATGTTCTTGAAATAACCTCATCCTGCTGTTGCTTTGTCAGCTTAACAAAGTTGACAGCGTATCCTGATACACGAATTGTAAGCTGCGGATATTTCTCAGGATGTTTTTGTGCGTCCAGTAAAGTTTCACGGGATAAAACATTAATGTTTAGGTGATGACCGCCTTCTTCGGCATATCCGTCTAAAATTGTAACCAGATTATCAATCTGTTCTTTATTCGCATTTACTCTTGACATAATATTTCCTCCTTGTTTTTTATACAAAAAATTTTATTCTTCGTCTTCCGGATTGTCCATTCCTTCAAATAGTGTAGGAACACTGCAAGCTGTGCCCTCCATACAATCGAGTGATTTGGAAACAGAAACTGTTTTAGAATTTTTTATGTTTGTCTTTATGCTTCCGTCTTTTTCAACTTTGATGTTCATATGACCGCCGTCGTTTTCCATAAAGCTGTCAATCATATTAACAATATCATCTATTCTATCATCTGAAATCTGCATATTATCACGATTCCTTTCTACGAAATTTGAACCGGTTTATGATTTTTGCTAAAATTCGCTGTTAAAGCTGTCTGTTTCAGAAAGCTCAATATCCGCGTCAATATCTCCGACAAAAAAACCGTTATCTTTTCCGAGAGATTCGGGTATGATTGAGAAAGTGTTTGAAATTCCGTCCTGAGCATCTTCAAAAGGAAGTTTTGAAACTGATTTTAAAGAGGCAACGGCTCCGTTTTTATCACGGTTGTGCATTGGGTTGGCACCCGGTGCAAAAGCTTCTCCTTTTTTTCTGCCGTCAGGGGTTGAGCTTGTGTTTAGTCCGTAAACTACATTCGATGTAATTGTAAGAATTGAGGTTGTCGGTATTCCTCCGCGATAAGTGTGATTTCCTTTAATATAATTCATAAACATGTGAACAATATTGTTTGCGATTTCGTCTACTCTGTCATCATCATTACCGTATTTAGGGAAGTCACCTTCAACTTCGTAATCTATTGCAATACCGTTTTCGTTTCTTATAGGCTTAACCTTTGCATATTTGATTGCAGAAAGCGAGTCAGCAACAACTGAAAGTCCGGCTATGCCTGTTGCAAACCATCTTGTAACTTTTTTATCATGAAGTGCCATTTGAATTCTTTCATAGCAGTATTTATCATGCATAAAATGAATTATGTTAAGTGCGTTTACATATACAGAAGCCAACCATTTCATCATATCTTTGAACTTGTCCATAACCTCGTCATAGTCAAGATATTCAGATGTGATAGGTCTGTATTTAGGACCGACTTGCTTCATTGAGATTTCATCTATGCCGCCGTTTATAGCATATAATAAACATTTTGCCAGATTTGCTCTTGCTCCGAAAAACTGCATTTCTTTTCCGACTCTCATTGATGATACACAGCAAGCTATTGCATAGTCGTCGCCGAGTGTTACTCTCATAAGGTCGTCGTTTTCATATTGAATTGATGAAGATTCAATTGAAGTTTTAGCACAGTACTTTTTAAAATTCGCAGGAAGCTTTGTTGACCAGAGAACAGTTAAATTAGGCTCCGGTGCAGTACCAAGGTTTTCAAGAGTATGAAGGTATCTGAAAGACATCTTAGTTACCATATGACGTCCGTCGACACCGATACCGCCTATAGATTCAGTTACCCAAGTAGGGTCGCCTGAAAAAAGTTCGTTGTATTCAGGCGTTCTTGCAAACTTAACGAGTCTTAGCTTCATAATGAAGTGGTCTACAAACTCCTGAATTTCTTCTTCGGTAAAAGTACCGTCTTTTAAGTCACGCTCAGCATAAACATCAAGAAAAGTAGAGGTTCTTCCAAGTGACATTGCAGCACCGTTTTGTTCCTTAACAGCAGCAAGATAAGCAAAGTATGTCCATTGAATGGCTTCCTTTACATTTTTAGCAGGTCTTGAAATATCAAAGCCATAGATTTTTCCTAGTTCAATGAGTTCGCCTAACGCTCTGATTTGCTCAGAAAGCTCTTCACGCTCACGGATAACATCAGAGTACATTGTTATTCTTGTTGAGTCTTTTTGATGCTGTTTGTCTTCAATAAGTCTGTTTACGCCATAAAGTGCAACTCTTCTATAGTCACCTATGATTCTTCCTCTTCCGTATGCATCAGGAAGACCTGTTATAATATGGCTTGAACGGCATGCTCTCATTTCAGGGGTGTAAGCATCAAAAACACCCTGATTGTGGGTTTTTCTGTGAGAGGTATAGAATTCACAGATTTCAGGGTCAACTTCATATCCGTGATCTGAACAAGCTTTCATTGCCATACGAATTCCGCCGTTAGGCTGAAGTGCTCTTTTAAAAGGTTTATCAGTTTGAAAACCTACGATAGTTTCTTTTTCTTTATCAAGATATCCCGGACCATGCGAGGTGATAGTTGAAATAATTTTTGTGTCCATGTCTAAAACGCCGCCGGCATCAAGCTCTTTTTTCGATAAATCCATAACTTGATCCCAAAGCTCTTTAGTGGCGTTGGTTGGGCCTGCAAGAAATTCATCGTCGCCGTCATAAGGTGTATAGTTTCTTTGAATAAAGTCACGAACATTTATTTCTTTCTCCCAGATACCGTGATTAAATCCATTCCATTCTTCAAATTTCATTGCTTTCATATTCTTTTCTCTTTCTCCCAAACAAAGATTTATGTTAAAAAATGCTCTTTGGGGTGAGCATTCAAAAGCTGCTTGTTAATTCAAAAATATTTCTGTATATAGCTTGAACAGAAATTCTGTTTTCAATGTGTGATAAATTATAGAAAACACTTTATTGTTTATTTGTCAGTTTTTATATAAACACAATATATTGTGTTTGATAATAAAGAAAATAGTCACCAATAGTTATTATAGATAAAAATTGAAAAAAATGCAAGAGGGCATTATCAACAAAAAATCTATTTTGGCTGACAAACATAAAATGTACATTTTTTATTTTGTAATTAAAAAACAAAAAAACAAATTATATAAAAAAAGTCGCTTGATTTTTATATAATCAGTAATAATATTTTGTGCAAAACATATAATAAAATACCTTAATCAGATGAAAATCTATAAAGAATCCTGGGTTAAAATACCATTGAAAACAAATTGTAAACATTTATTTAATTTTCATAAATATTGGGTAAAGTTACAATATTAACAACAATATGTAGTGTTTTTATGCTATAAAAAGCTGAAAATCTTATTTTTAATTTTTCTTTTGAAAAATTTTTGTGTGATTTTAACAAACGGACTTTTTAAATTCAAAAATTTTAGTGTTATGTCTGTAACAGGGTTTAATGTTGCAAAGAATTTTAATATGTGATATAATATTTTTATTCATAGGCTCAATAAAATCAGTCGATTTTAAAGCTTTTAATGTAAACATATAAGAAAACTAAAATAGATTTTATAGTTACAACAGGAGGATTAATATGGCAAAGACAAGAGTTGCCGTTATATTCGGCGGTGTATCAAATGAACATGAGATTTCGCTGCTGTCAGCGACAAACATAATTAACAATATTCCGAGAGACAGATATGATGTAGTATGTATAGGAATTACAAAAAAAGGACGCTGGCTTCTTTATATAGGTGATACATCTAAAATAGCTGACGGCACATGGGAACAGGACAGTGACAATGTTTCATGCATACTTTCTCCTGACCCTCTGCACAAAGGCTTTATTGCGATATTAAGTGACGGAAAGGTACAGCCGATTAAGGTTGATGTTATTTTTCCTGTTCTTCACGGCAAAAACGGTGAAGACGGGACTATTCAAGGTCTTTTTGCAATGTCTAAGATTCCTTTTGTTGGGTGTGACTGTATATCTTCTGCTAATTGTATGGACAAAGAACTTACTCACATTATTCTTCAGGCTAACGGAATTAAGACAGCAGACTGGATGTCCATAAACAGCTATGATATTGAAAGAATACCGAAAATTGCCGAGGAGATGGAAAAGAAGCTTAAATATCCTATGTTTGTTAAGCCTGCTAACTGCGGTTCATCAGTTGGTATTTCAAAGGTAAATAACCTTGAAGAGCTTATAAACGGAATTAAAAAAGCTTTTGCACATGATAAAAAGGTTGTTGTTGAAACAGGAGTTTCAGGTATAGAATGTGAATGTGCGGTAATGGGCAACTGCGGTGCTATTGCTTCAACAATCGGCGAAATAGATTCGGCTAATGAATTTTACGATTATGAGGGTAAATATCAAAACAATGAATCCCGTACATATATCCCTGCCAGAATGAGTGAGGACAATATTTTCAAGATCAGACAAATTGCACTTAAAGCATATGCTGCAATGGGCTGCACAGGTCTTGCAAGGGTTGATTTTTTCCTTACTGATAATGGCGAAATTATATTAAATGAAATAAATACGCTTCCGGGTCATACTGCGATAAGTATGTATCCTCAGCTGATGGAATATGAAGGGCTTTCTCCGTCGGAGCAGATTCACAGACTTATAACTTTAGCATTTGAGGTACAGAGATAAATGAATGATTATGCAATCGGTGTTTTTGATTCAGGCGTTGGGGGACTTACCTGCGTTTCTGAACTTCAGAGAATTTTGCCTAATGAGAATATAATATATTTAGGTGATACGGCAAGAGTTCCTTACGGAACAAGGAGCAAGGAAACGGTCTTTGAATATGCCAAACAGGATATAGCGTTTTTAAGAGAGCATAATGTCAAAATGATAATAGTTGCCTGTGGAACGGTTTCTTCTGTAATGATGACATATCCTATATTCGAGCCGAATGAGCTGTCAACAGGTGTGCTTTATCCGGCAGTGAGGGCTGCTTGTGCGGCAACCGATAATAAAAAAATAGGTGTTATTGCAACAAGTGCGTCTATCAAAACAGGCGGATACGGAAAGGCTATTCGTGAGATTATTTCCGATGCTGAACTTGTAGGAAAAGCTTGTCCTATGTTTGTTCCGCTTGTTGAAAACGGATATACGGACAGAGGCAATAAAGTATCGAGAATGATAGCAGAAGATTATCTTCAGGTTATGATTGACAGACAGGTTGATACGCTTATTATGGGATGCACTCATTATCCGCTGCTTCAAGATGTTTTCAAGGATATTCTAGGAGATAAAGTAAAGCTGATTTCAGCAAGTGCCGAAGCGGCTAAATATGCTAAGGAAACATTGACAGCTAATAATTTGCTGAGTGATAAAAAACAATCCGGAAAGCTTGAGCTTTATTGCACTGACAGTGTTGAGCTTTTCACCGAAAATGTTCAGACTATTTTGGGTTCTGATATAAACGGAACAATAAGAAAAGCAGTTTTGAAATAATTAAAGTAACTGAAGGCTGATGATATAAAAATGACTGAAAAGGATGTTATAATTACACTTACCACTAAACAATCTGACGGTGATAACAGTGAACAGACAGAGATTATTACCAAAGGGAAATATAATAAGTTTAAAGATGGTTATATAATTTCATATGACGAATCAGAGGCTACAGGTTTTGAAGGGTGTTCAACTGTTCTGACAGTAACTAAAAGCCAAAAGATTGAAATTGAAAGAACCGGAACAGCACAGAGTCAGCTTATAATTGAGAAAGCTAACAAACACCATTGCCATTACGGAACACCATATGGAACGGTTATGATAGGTATTACTGCAAGTGAAATTAATTCACAGCTAAAAGATAATGGCGGAGATTTGTTTTTTAAATATGTAATAGACATCAATTCGAGTTTTATGAGTGACTATGAAGTGAATATTAATGTCAGGACAAGTTAGTGAGTTTTTAATTGCGGTATTGTGATTTTAGTGAATTTTCTGATAGGAAGGAAAGAATATAATGACAAATATAATTTTTGACTTAACGAAAATAGTAAGTGAAGCATTTGAAGAATGCGGATATGATAAAAATTTAGGTGAGGTTTCTGTTTCGGACAGGCTTGATTTGTGTCAGTTTCAGTGTAATGGTGCTTTTTCAGGTGCAAAGCAGTACAGAAAGCCCCCTTTTGTCATTGCTGAAGAAGTAGCAGAGAGGTTAAGCAAAAATAATATTTTTAAATCTGTCCAGATGGTTAAGCCGGGATTTATCAATTTAACCCTGACTGATGATGCTATTCTGAGAAAGGCAAAAGCAATTGCAGAAGATAAAAATCTTGGTATTCCTCAGGCAGAAAAACCTGATACTATTGTTCTTGATTACGGCGGTGCGAATGTTGCCAAGCCGCTTCATATAGGACATTTGCGTTCGGCAATCATAGGTGAATCATTAAAGCGGATTGCAAGGGCAATGGGTAACAAGGTTATTTCCGATGTTCATTTAGGTGACTGGGGATTGCAGATAGGTTTGGTCATTGCAGAATTATCAGAGAGAAATCCTGACTGGGTGTGCTTTTCATCTGATTTTGACCCCAATAATGATAAGGTCAACCCTATTGATGTAGACGAGCTTAACGAAATATATCCATATGCCAGCAAAAAAAGCAAAGAAAATGAAGCATTTAAAGAAAAAGCAAGGGCTATCACAGCTGAGCTTCAAAACGGACATAAGGGATATATTGCCGTATGGAAAGAGATAATGCGGGTTTCTGTTAAGGACTTGAAAGAAAATTACGGAAAACTGGGCGTTGACTTTGATTTGTGGTATGGTGAAAGCGACGCTGATAAATATGTGGACGAGCTTTTAGATATTCTTAATGAAAAGGGAATAATGCACGAAAGTGAAGGAGCTATGGTTGTCGATGTTGAAGAAGAAACCGACAAGGCACAAGTTCCGCCTGTTATTATAAAAAAATCCGATAATTCTAATATTTATGCGACAACAGACCTTGCCACTATGATTCAGCGTCAAAAGGATTTTGAACCTGATAGAATATGGTATGTTGTTGATAAGCGTCAGGGACTTCATTTCACTCAGGTATTCCGCTGTGCTAAAAAGGCCGGGATTCTTCCTGAAAGCACCGAACTAGCTCATTTAGGTATTGGTACAATGAACGGAAGTGACGGCAAGCCTTATAAAACAAGGGACGGAGGAGTAATGCGTCTTTCCGATTTGCTTGATACAGTAAATAAAGCTGCATTTGAAAAAATGTCAGATGAAAACTTTGAATCTATAGAAGAAAAGACTGACGCTGCATCAAAAATTGCGATTGCTGCTATTAAGTTCGGTGATTTATCAAACCATATTACAAAGGATTACATTTTTGATATTGATAAGTTCTTATCATTTGAGGGTAAAACAGGAACTTATTTGATTTATACAGTTACCAGAATCAATTCTATTTTGAGAAAGCTTGGACTTGATGAAGAAAAACCTATGCTGTTTAACGGAGTTTATTCTGATATTGAGCGTGAACTTTTATTAAACATAATACTAAGCGGTGATGCATTTAAACACGCACTGGACGAAAGAGCTCCGAGTGTTATTTGTGACAACGCATATCGTCTTGCTTCACTGTTCTCGACTTTCTATCATGATAATCATATAATGGGTGAAACTGATGCTGATAAGCAGTCAACTTGGGTTTCATTGTGTTTGCTTGTGAGAAAGCTTCTTCTGAAGCATTTAGATGTGTTGGGCATAGAAGCTGTTGAAAGAATGTAACAAACGTGACGTTTGATCCAATTCGCCTTTGGGAAGTTTACTGAAGGCGGATTTTTTTGATAAACGGCGGGTTTTATTTTCTGCTATGTTAAGCCTGCTGTTATTCAAACTACGTTTTATACGCTAACTTTTCAAAGGGAGACAGGGTGTAGCGTCACGCTGTTGAACCGACGAAACGTGACGTTTGCTTCAATCCGTCTTTGGAAAATTTTCTAAAGGTGGATTTTTTAGATGTTGGCGGAATCGGCGGTGGTTTGTTGTATTGCAAAATTATATATATAATAGTATAATATAATAAATATACTTATATAAAGAGGTAACGTAATGGATTATAAAGTAATAGATAATGACATAGTTTTAATTCAAAGTGATTTTGATTTGGATGAAACTCTCGACTGCGGACAAGCTTTCCGCTGGGAGAAAATAAACAAAGAAAACTTAGGTGAATATTCTGATGCTTTGGAAGATATTGATTTTGATAAAGCATATAAAGGCTTTAGGCTTAACACGCCGCTTTTGATAAGTCAAAAGAAAATTGACAAAAATATTAATGCAAGTCAAATAACTTTACATAACACGTCAGAAGCCGATTTTTTGGATATATGGGTGGAATATTTTGATTTGAACACGGATTATTCTTTGCTGAAAAAGGCATTTTCAAATGACAGTACAATGTGCAGTGCGTGTGAGTTTGCACCGGGTATCAGAATGCTTAAGCAGGACAAGTGGGAGGCACTTTGCTCTTTTATTATCTCTCAGAATAATAATATTCCACGTATCAAGGGCATAATTTCGAGAATGTGTGAACATTACGGAGGTTTTCCGTCTTATGAGGATTTAGCAAAAGAAACAGTTGAAAGCTTAGGATTTCTCCGTGCGGGATTCAGAGCAAAATATCTGATAGACGCTGCACAGAAGCTGTCAAGCGGAGCGCTGAACCTTAAAGATATTTCGTCAATGGATTTGGAATCGGCGAGAAAGTCTTTGATGACAATAAAGGGAGTAGGACCGAAGGTTGCAGAGTGTGCATTGCTGTACGGAATGTATCGAACAGACGCTTATCCTGTAGATGTGTGGATAAAGCGTGTTATGGAGGAGTATTATCCTAAAGGACTTCCTGACTGCATAAATGGATATGAGGGAATAGCACAGCAGTATCTTTTTCATTATATCAGAAATAAAAGTGAATAATATTCTTAGAAAAGGTGGGTAAATAAATTGGCTTTTGATTATAAAAAAGAATATAAGGAATTTTATATGCCAAAGAAAAAGCCCGGCATTGTCGATGTTCCTAAAATGAATTATATAGCAGTTCGAGGTAAAGGAAATCCCAATGATGAGAACAGTGAATATAAAAAATCTATAGGATTATTATATGCTGTTGCATTTACTATCAAGATGAGTTATAAGGGAACGCACAAAATAGATGGTTATTTTGAATATGTCGTTCCGCCGTTAGAGGGATTTTGGTGGCAGAACGGAAACGGATATGGTATAGACTATAAGAGTAAAGATAAATTTAATTTTATTTCTTTAATCAGACTGCCTGACTTTGTTAAAAAATCCGACTTTGATTGGGCAGTCAAAGAGGCATCTTTTAAAAAGCAGCAGGACTTTTCAAAAGTTGAATTTTTAACTTATCAAGAGGGCATCTGCGTTCAATGTATGCATATCGGTTCTTATGACAGTGAACCTGAAACAATAAATTTAATGCATGAATATATGAGTATGAATGGGTATGAGTTAGATATTACTGATACCAGATATCATCATGAAATATATTTGAGTGACCCCAGAAGGTGCGATATCAGCAGATTAAAAACTGTAGTAAGGCATCCGATTAAGAAAGTTAAGTGATTAACCTTTTTAAGATTAATTACTCAAGGAAAGGTGATTGATTATGCGTGACAGTATTTTAACTATCCCTATAAGCGAAGTTTTCGAGCCGAAATGCGGATGCCCTATATGTCTTATGAGGGATATGCTTGAGAAGAGAAGCGTTGAGTATATAATGGGTTCGGCAATGATGGAGCCTGATGTCAGAATTGAAACAAACAAGTCCGGTTTTTGCAAAACTCATTTTGACCAAATGCTCGGTCAGAAGAATAGGTTGTCGCTTGCACTTATTCTTCAGTCGCATTTAACGGAGCTTAACAAAACTATTTTTGAACATAAAGGAATTTTTGAAGGAAAGACTGCAAAGCAGAAAAAGGTGTCGGCTGTAAATGAAGATTGCTTTGTTTGCAAAAAGGTCGAATGGGGAATGGAAAGACTTTTGAACACGTTTTTTGATATGTATCAAAATTCAAAAGAGTTTAAGGACTTATTTGACGAGCAGGAATATTTGTGTCTTCCTCATTATGAAATGTTGGTTCGCTTGAGTGCGGAAAAGTTAGAAAAGAAAAATCAAAAGGGCTTTATCTCTGCCTGCGGCAGTCTGACGGGTAAGTATCTTAAAACATTGGAGGAAGATGTAGAGCATTATACAAAAATGTATGATTACCGTAATACAGGCAAAGATGCTGACTGGAAAAATTCAAAGGATTCGATTGAACGCACTGTTAAATTTTTAACTTCACGATAACGATTTTTTTGTTGATGAATTTGTTAATTTATCATATATCTCTGATAAATCCGAGTTTTATGCCCTGCAGAAGCATTTTATGAATGAATTAACAATTTATTCATAATTGTGCTGGGGAATATTTGACCAAATCGTCAAATATTTAGTTAAATTCAGTTACAAATTCTTTTCAACATTCAGGACACATTTTAGCAAAAGCCGATTATTCGGATAGTTTTCAACCTTTTCAACAGAGTTTTAAACATTTTTTTTGAAGTTTTAAACCTTTTCAACAGAATTTTCAACAGAATTTTATGCTTTTTCAATTTCTTGTTGAATAATGCAAAAAAATACGGTCAATACTAAGTTTGAGCGAATTTTAGTGATGTTGGAGGTTTAATTAAATTATGATTAAATGAATAAATAAACAAATTGTAGAAATAAAGTGTCCTAAAAATGAACAGTATGAGAAGATATTACTGTTTACTAAGCAAAACAGCGATATCAACCGTGTCAGTGAAATTGATGAGGATATGCTGGAGATGTACCGTTCGATTATGAAGCAGTCAAAACAGGAAGCTCGTGAAAGAAACAATGCCGTTGGCTGCATAGTTATGCTTATACTTGCGTGTTTATTTCTTTTGGGATTTTTGGTTTTCACCCTTATTTAAGCATGTTTAATGCGGAGTAAATAAAATAATATTTTTATAAAAAAATCTTCGAAAGCTATTGGCTTTTGGAGTTTTTTGTGTTATAATGTATTTTGAGTAGTTGGTTTTAATTTCGGGAGTAAATTTTATGAGCTTTGATAAAGGATATAAGGGGAAAAGAAACTTTGAAAACAAAAGTGCAAAAAGGACGAATTCCCGTTCGGCATTTTCAAAATCAAATAGTATGAATAAGCAGTATAAAAACGCATCTTTTTCTCATAAAGACGAGTATAAAAAGCATAATTCTTTTAATATAAAAAACGCTTCCGATATAGGAAAAACCAAAAATGCAGCTTATTACGATGAAGAACAATGCGGCTTAAATAAGTCAGATGAAAACAGCTTGATTTTAGGGCGCAATCCTGTTATCGAAAGTATTAAAGCCGGCAAGCTGATTGATTCAATTTATGTTAACAGCGAAGCAGGAGGTTCTATATCGGTTATTTGTAAAATGGCTAAAGAAAAAGGGATTGTCATTAAGCAGGTAAACGAGCAGAAGCTCAATAAAATGGCAAACGGTGCTTCGCATCAGGGCGTTATTGCCATGTCTGCGTGTGCTGAATATGTTGAAGTGCAGGATATTCTTGATATTGCAAAAAGAAATAATGAACCGCCTTTTATTATTATATGTGACGAGATTGAGGACCCTCATAATTTGGGAGCGATTATAAGAACGGCAGAAGCCAGCGGTGCACATGGTATTATTATTCCTAAAAGAAGAAGTGCCTCACTTAATCATACTGTTTATAAAACATCAGCAGGTGCAGCAGCCTGGGTTCCTGTTGCAAGGGTGTCAAATTTAAGTCAGGCGATAGATACTTTGAAGCAAAACGGCGTGTGGATTTACGGAACAGATGCGAAGGGTGAAGACTATCAAAAGGTTTCTTTTGATGGGGCTGTTGGTCTTATCATCGGTTCTGAAGGCTTTGGAATGAGCAGACTTCTGAGGGAAAAATGTGATTTTTTGCTCAAGCTTCCTATGGTAGGTAAAATTACATCGCTTAACGCTTCTGTTGCGGGCGGAATTTTTATGTATGAAGTTTTAAAATCAAGAATAAATCAGTAAATCCTATTGAATTTAATGGAATGACATAGAAAAAATATATAGAACAAAAGGAAACAGCAATAATTGAAAAGGGAGTGTAGGAATTGGCAGATAATTTTAATCTTGATGATATTTTAGACGAATATTCTGACAAGGCTAAAAGTGTTAATCCACTTTCTGATGCGGATGTTGATGCACTTATCGGTGCAGGCATTAAGGAAGAGGAGAAAGCTGACAAAACTGAAAGAAAATCTTTTATCGATGACTCTATTTTTGACGAGGTAATTGACGACGGACGACCTAAAGAGGCAATTAAAACTGAAACGAAAAACAATAGTATAATCGGTGGGATTGAGGATATAGATGTCGATTTGTTAGTTGATGAGGCTGTATCTAATGTTGAAGACACACCGGTTTTGCAGGATGAAGAACCGACCCTTGTAAAAGACGACAAATCTGACAGTATAGATGATTTTACACTTCCGGAAATCGAAGTTGATGACAATGCTCCTGATTTAAAATATAGCGACATAAAAAACAATAAGAAGAGTTTTGCTCAAATTTTAAGTCAAAAACATGAAATGGAAAAAGCAGAAGAAGAGGAAGCTGAAAAAGAAGGACTTGAAGCAGGTCTTGGAAGCAGGTTCAGACTCAGAAAGACTTCCGGCAATACTGCTATTATCGAAGGACTTTTAAAGCTGAAAAGAGAAAGGGGAACAGTCAGCAGAGAATCAAATGTTTCTCCTGTTAAGCGTTTAAAAATAAAAGATGTTGATTTGGGTCTGGACGGGAAAATTATACCTAGGACCGAGCAGTTTGATAAGATAAATCTCGATGACGATGATTTTGTTTTTCCTGAGGGTGCAACCGATACAATGAAGCTTCGTATTCTTGCAGAGAGAAGAAGAGATAAGGTTGACAGCTTTGTTTTGGAAAGTCCTGATAATGAGAATACTGATGTAAAGGACAGCGAAGCAAGAAAATATGTAAAGGACTTTACAAATTATAATGAAGCACCGAAGGTTTTAGATGATATTGTACAGCTTAAGAGCAATCTTATTATAAGATTTTGCATTTTGATAATTACATCGCTGTTCAGCTTATACATAGCCCTTGCCAATGACTTGGGATGGCCTATTATTGAGGCGTTTAAGAGAACAAGTGCGGAATCATTTATTTTCACAAATATAGCACTGGGACTTGTGTCAGCATTCGTTTCATACACAGTTTTATTTTCGGGCTTAAAGAAACTGTTTAAGAGAAATGCCGATTGTGACAGTGTTGCGGCATTGGGAATAAGTTCTTCACTTATATCCTCAATTCTGTTATTTATTAACCCGGGAATTATGCAGACTAAGTCTTATCATATTTATATGTCAGCTGCGATTTTAGGACTTTTATTCAACACACTGGGAAAACTACTTATCGTGAACAGGACTGAAAGGAACTTTAGATATGTTGCCGGAGAATATGATAAGTTTGCAGTGACAAATGTTCTTAACGAGGATATTGCTTCAAAGTTTACTAAAGGTGCACTGCTCAATGATTTCCCTGAGCTTGCAACTATGCGTAAAACCGAATTCAACAATAATTTTTTAGAACACTCTTATTCAACTGATATTGCCGATAAATACAGTAAGAAATATGCTGTTGTTCTTCTGGCAGTAAGCGTATTAGTCGGATTGCTCGCACTGATTTTCGACAGGAATGCATATGGTGCTTCACAAAAGATTTTGGCGGCATTTTCCGCATTTTCGGGAACAATTTCTATAGCTGCTTCTTTTGCCCTGATGCTTGTTGTAAATCTTCCGCTTTCAAGGGCTGCAAAAAAATATCTGCGTTCTTCCGGTGTGATGCTTGGGTATTCGGCTGTTGAGGAATTTGCCGATACAAATTCAATTTTAATCGATGCACGGCAGGTTTTCCCTGAGGGTATGATTAATCTTGTTAATTTAAAAGCTATGTCTGCTACTCCTATTGAAGAATCGATTTTAATGGCAGCGAGTCTTTCATGTCAGGCAGGAAGCGTATTGCAGTCAATGTTTTATAATATGCTCAGAGGAAAAACAGAAATGCTTTATCCTGTTGAGAGCTATATATATGAAGACGGTTTAGGGCTTTCGGGCTGGATTGATAATCAAAGAATTCTTTTCGGAACAAGAGAGCTTATGGAAAATCACTCTATAGAGGGGCTTCCTCCGCTTTCAAAAGAAAAGGAATATACTAAAGGATACATACCTATGTATCTTTCGATTTCGGGTGTTGTGGCTACTCTTTTTGTTATAACGGTAAATTCAAGTATCAGCGTTAAAAAGTGGCTTCAGACATTGGAAAATCAAAACATAACAACAGTAATAAGATCAGTTGACGGATTTATTTCGCTGAATCTTATGTCAGAGCTTTTTGATATTTCTCCTGATTCACTGAAGCTGCTGCCGTTCAGGTATCATAAAGAGTATGAAGAACAAACGGATTTTGTTCCTAAGGCTTCTGCTTCTATGCTTTGTTCGGGGCATTTTCCGTCATTTGCAATGCTGATAAGCGGTGCTAAGAAGCTTCAGTTTATTACAAATCTGGGTATGACAATTCAGCTTGCGGCCGCACTGCTTGGGCTTATGATAGCACTTGTTATGCTTCTTGTGGGTTCATTCAGTTCACTGTCGGCGTCTGTAGTTATTCTTTATAACATTGTTTGGTCCTTGATAACTATAGGAATTCAGTATTTTAAAAAGCTTTAGATAAAATATCGATAGTATTCAGAGCGTTCAATATCTTGAACGCTCTTTTAATATCTAGTTTTTTAATAAAATCAGTAAAAATAAGGAATAACATTAATATAACAGTATTTTTAACAAGCTATTGAAATACCGCATGTTTTATGGTAAAATATATTTTGAAATGTGTGATTTGGAAAATCGTATCTGATTATTCGGAGGTTTTATAAATTATGAAAACAAAAAAAATATTATGTGTTTTAGCAAGCGTAATTATGTTTGCGGTATCTTTGATAGTTTCATCTTTTTCTGTATTTTCCGATAATAATGAATTAAACTATGAATTAGGGAAAGTGTTTACAGCCCAAAATAACGCTGACACATATTTTTTCGATGAGAATTTCGGTTCGGATATTGCGGTAAATGCAATGAAGCTTATTGTAAGCGTTACTGTTGTGGATTTTGATGCAAACGGAGGTTTCGGCTTAAAATTTATAATTAATAATAATAGCAGCAGTGATGATTTTTATTTTTTGACAATGAATACAAATCAATGGGCTTATAATCAAACCAAGAATCCTATTGAAACAGAAAAAAAGGGAACATATACACTTGAGTTTGATTTGTCACAATTAGGTCAGGTAGCAAGTATTCAGGGCGTTTTATGGCAAGGGAGTGTTGAGTTAAACGGGTTGAAGCTGTTAGATAAAAATAATAATGAGCTGACGTCCTTCGGAAATATTATTGAGCCTACTGTGGGATATTATAAAGCAGGAGTAGGAAAGGTAGTTCAGAAAACAACTGCTGAAACAACAGCCGCTCAAACGACATCTGTTTCAGAAATTTCAAGTCAGACATCTTCTGTTGCAACATCTATCATGACAAATAAAAGCAGTTCAGGTTTTAGTTTCTGGTGGATAGCTATTCCTACTCTGGCTGCAGGCATAATATTGATTGCGCTGGCAATTATATTTACTAAAAAAATGAAATAGAAACAAAGGTCAAGATTTCTTGACCTTTTATAGTATATTAATTAATAGATTTCTGTCTTCTGAAAGAATTACAGATATAATCTGTCTGATTATGGCTGCGGATTTGTATTTTTTAAGCGTTTATGAGATCAACGGAGGTTTTTATTATGAAAAGAATAACGGTTTCTATTTTGAGTATAATGACTTTATTTGCAGCGGCAATTTCGGGATTCGGTTTTACTGCATCGGCACAAAAAATCACGAATGTCCGGCAAGAAACTACAGTAAGCACTCAGACAACATATGAGCGTACAGATGATGATCCTTTTGCGGGTAATAATAAGCCGTCAGAAGATAAAAAAACTCCGACATTTTATTATATATTAGGCACAGTAGCGGGTTTGGTAATTATATTTGCGGTTATTGGATTTATAACAGCAAAGAATAAAAAATAACTTTGGTTAAAAGTCTGAATTAACTGTTTGAAATTGTGCAACTTAACTATATTTTACCTTGAGTTTTTGTTCAAGAAAGCATTGCATAAGTCATTAAGTTGTGTTAAAATATATTGTGTAAAACTGCACATAGGATTATTGCGTCATAATAAATTTTATATATGTGTGATTTAGATATTAGGAGGAATAATATGAAATTTAAAAGATTAATTTCAGGTGCAGCGGCAATTGCTTTGGCTGTGTCTTCATTAAGCTTTTCAGCTTTTGCAAACCCAGATGCAAAGCCTGGAGAAATCGGTTTTGAAACCGGTCAGGAGAGAAATGATTCAGATGATTTTGACTTTTTAGA
>ENA-ORLW01001101-ORLW01001101.1-human-gut-metagenome-genome-assembly--contig:-NODE-1101-length-32352-cov-6.489605_pt1 | contig 32352 bp, 27 predicted proteins | sample MGYA00243017_ERZ508829 | MGnify/ENA primary metagenome ERZ508829 (study PRJEB26277, sample SAMN04329776) | human gut metagenome | biome: human-associated habitat | host: Homo sapiens | place: USA...
TTAATATCTCCTGATACTTATTCAATCGGCTTTATATCCTCGATTTGAAGTTGGACTTCGCCACGCTTGTGCGTGTTCTCCTCGATCGTATAGCAGATGTCGAATGAACGCTTCGTCTTGATATAGCGCACATGAGAACTCTGTCCGAATGCGATGCCGTTCATGACGTTATTCGACTTGTTGTCAACCAGTTCCAGCTTGATATGTTCCTGGTCGCGTCCCACTACTTTGCTGGTTCCGTAGTCATAGACGTGATGCGTACAGAAGATCGGTTTGATATTGTCCGGACCGAAAGGATTGAATTTCTTCAGGTCATTGAAGAATTTCGATGTGATGTCTCTGAAGTCGATCTCCGCATCTATATTGATGACGGCGCTGGTTTGTTCCGGCAGAATATGTTGTGACACATATTCTTCAAATCGTCGGGTAAAGGCTTCCACATTCTCCACTTTCATGGATAACCCCGCTGCATAGGTATGTCCGCCGAAGTTCTCCAACAGGTCGCGGCAATGTTCAATCGCTTTGTACACATCAAATCCGGAGACGGAACGTGCGGAACCGGTGGCCATATCATCCGTCCGTGTGAGTACTACTGCCGGGCGGTAGTAAACTTCTGTCAGACGGGATGCTACGATGCCGATGACACCTTTGTGCCATTCCTCATTATAAAGCACGATGGAACGGCGTTCGGACAGCCCTTCCAGATTGGCCACAATATTGTTAGCTTCTTCTGTCATGCTCTTGTCGAGGTCTTTCCGGGTTTCGTTGTACTGATTGATCTGTCCCGCTTTCTCCAGTGCGGCAGAAAAGTCCTTCTCTGTGAGGAGGTCCACCGCTTCCTTACCGTTCTGGATGCGTCCCGATGCGTTGATACGTGGTCCGATTTTGAACACGATATCGCTGACGGTGATCTCCTTTTCGGAGAGTCCGCATACATCGATGATGGCTTTCATGCCGACGCTGGGGTTGCTGTTCAGTTGCTTCAGACCGTGATAGGCGAGAATACGGTTTTCGCCCATGATCGGGACGATGTCCGACGCAATGCTCACCGCTACGAGGTCGAGCAATGGAATCAGATGATGAAATTCAATACCATTGTTGATAGCAAATGCCTGCATAAACTTAAAACCGACTCCGCAACCGGAAAGGTGGGTGTATGGATAAGTGTTGTCCAGGCGTTTGGCATTCAGGATTGCGACGGCAGGGGGGAGGATATCGTCCGGCACATGATGGTCGCAGATGATAAAGTCGATTCCCTTTTCTTTCGCATACGTTATTTCCTCCACTGCTTTGATTCCGCAGTCGAGTACGATGATCAATCCTACGCCGGTCTCTGAGGCATAGTCAACTCCTTTTTTAGAAATGCCATACCCTTCGTTGTAGCGGTCGGGTATGTAATAGTCAATGTTCGAATAGAACTGTTGAATAAACTTGTAGACCAGTGCTACGGCAGTAGTACCGTCTACATCATAATCTCCATAAATCAGAATACGCTCTTTCTTTCCCATCGCCTTGTTCAGACGTTCTACTGCAATGTCCATGTCCTTCATCAGGAACGGATCGTGCAGGTCGGGCAATTGCGGGCGGAAAAACTTCTTGGCATCTCCTGCCTTCGTTATTCCCCGCTGCACCAAAAGTTGTCCAAGTATCGGGCTAATGCCTAATTCCTGGGCCAATGTCTGGCTTGTCTCTGCCTGTTCGGGTGTAATGGGTTGATAATTCCATTTGTGATTCATTTTATATATTGTTTTTTCTTTTTCTGTTCTCAGGGGTCAGAAAGGCGCTACTTTCCAACAAGGGGTAAAAGTACGAAAAAAAGCGGAAGGGTATAGTAGATATGACGAAAATATTTCAAAACCTGTGGAATTAGCTCCTTACGGGCTTGGTTTTCAAATGGAGCAAATGCATACGGGAAATGATTCCAATCAGGATTTTCAATCTGCCCAACTATCCGTTGTCGTTATCGTATATGAGCGGATTACAAATCCTGATACTCAAACAATCGGATAGATATATTTATCATGTACACTTGATTTTTCTCTCAAAAAAGACAGTTTTTTCAAGTGTACCTGAAAATTTCCTATTATATTTGTCGAAAACGTATGCACTTATGGACGAAATAACATAACCTTCCCCAAAAGGGGTTAGACATATCCAGGCATGGAATATCTATAATTATATTTAGCCTGACTGCGATATATATACAAAATATTGGTCAAAAAGATAATCGCACGCAAATGATTCAAAGAATAGTGTTTTTCATCATTATTTTAGCTGTTTATCCAGCGTTGTTTTATGTTATCGTTCCGTGGAGTAACTCATTCAAGGATTTTAGCGAATCAACGGATCCAGCCGGTGGAGGTATGGACGCTGGATTTTCATTCTATTACGGGTGTCTGTTCTCATTCATTATCTGGTTCGTACTCTCAACGATACTCGCTCATTGGTGTGTACGGACATGGTGGATAGGTGTTTTTGCATTGATAGTGGGCGGTGTTTCCATCCTGGCAATAGAAGCTCATAAGAAGGATCAAGCAGACAATCTACTCTGTCCTTATGAAAGGTACTATGAAAGTGGCGTGATTCGCGAAAAAGGATATTATATAGGACAAAGGAGTTCTGAGAATAAGCACGGTAAAATTACCGAATACTACCCAGATGGAACAGTAAAGTCTGTCGGCGTCTACGAAAGAGGTGTACCGTTAGGTTCTTGCGAATCATACTACCCTGACGGCAAACTGATGGCAAAAGGAGGATTTAAAGGCGGTGAGTGGGATAATGGGGAACTAATCGGAATCCAGGACGGAAACTGGATATACTATCGTAAAGACGGCAGTATAGATGATGAACGCACCTACGCCGGAGGTAAACTGATTAGTTCTAAAAACTTTACTCTTTACTTTGATTCAACAAAGCTGGTTTGCGTGATTGTCACAGGCAAACCATTTACGGGGAAACTCAATAAGACCGGAATTGTCGGTAAATATCTTTTCCCCAATCTGTATACCGTACCCGTAAACAATGGTCGGTGTGATGGGGATTTCTGCTCTTATTACACCACAGGGAACGATTTGAGCGTCGCTGCAACGGCAACCTACGTCGATGGAGAACTTAATGGTCAACTCAAGAAGTATTATCCTAACGGTCAGTTAATGACAAGTGCGGTGTATGTCAATGGGAAAATCGAAGGTAATTATACCTCTTATTATGAAAACGGAACTCTGGAAGAAGAAACAGAATATTCTGAAGGAGAAAAAGAGGGAGTCTCTCGCAAATATGGTTCGGATGGTAAACTCATACTAATGTATAATTATCATAACGGAGATAAAGATGGGGCATTCCAAAGCTACAACATTGATGGTAGTTACCAAAAGGGAAGCTATGAAAAAGGTGAGGTGTCGTATCGTGAAAGCTATCGTGCTGACGGTACACTGATATCTATTTATCAGTGGCGCAACGGCGAATGTATTCGGAGTGATAATTATGACTTAAAAGGTAATTTAGTCCAATAGTAATTCAGAGATTTGCTTTGATTTTTCACCATCATAAGTGATACATACCGATGTGTTATTGACTTTCTTTACACTAAAATCGTTCCAATAATAGTTTGGAAGTATATCTTCGGGAATGAACCGCCTTACATCTACTTCCATCGCTGAGAGATTTTGCAGGTTAAGTAACGTAAGATTACCTTTCGGATTAGTCTTGTCATCCGTATCAAGATATAACAGAAGATTAGCAGATGAATCGTAACCGCTTTCCAAGTACAGTTTATCTTTAAACAAATTTTTCCCGGTACTCTTTTCGTACAGATATAAATATACACTGTATTGAGATTCCCATCTGTCCAGCACCAAATAATCATCGAAATCGATTCCACTATAGCGTAAAGCAAACTTTTCTTTGTCGTAGCCACAATACGGATCTTTTTCCATCACACACCACTTGTCGTCCTGCTTCAAAGTAAAAACGTGTATGCTGTCCGGTGACAAGGAAATCCGAAGTTCATATCCATTCTTCAATGAATAAACAGCTTGCACATAAGTATCCCGGTCATAATGCACAGGGTCATTACCCTCCAGCAACAACTCTTCAAGCATTCCATTTTCATAGTAACTTTTGTAATACACCTTTTTATTGTTTTTATAGCATCCCTCTTCCTGCAAAGCCCCATTTTCGTAGTAACGTTCGTAAGGACCTTCTTTTTGAGAATTGCGATAAATATATTCTGATTTAAGTTCGCCATTATCATAATATTTCCGACTGACACCATCAGATTCTCCTGTGTCATATTCCGATTCCCTTACCAATACACCGTCTTCATTCCACCAGCGGGCAATACCATGACGTTTCCCATCTACATAATGGCAACTATATTTGCAAGTTCCATGTGTGGCTGTAACAACGGACTCTTTGTTATAGCTATAATACTCCCCCTCCAATTTATCATTCTGATAGCAGGCTGTGACGTATACTTGACCATTCGGATAATAAGCTGTATACCTGCCCTCGTTCTTACCCATAACGGCCGTTCCCTCAGCCGACATTTGTAAGCCTGATGAATCATAATATCCACTCCAGGCACCATCAAACTTTCCGTCTATGATTTTTCCCGTATAGTAAAACGGAATAACATCGTTGTCCACAATGGCAGTTTTGTCCAATTCGCCCGTAATAGGCTGGTGGCTCCTTATATCACAGACAATGTATTTATCATTTTGAGACTTCAACCAGCAAAGTTTATAATTTTTAGACCCCGAAATAATTCCTTCATCATACGTCCGCTCGTCGTCTAACGTTCCGTTTTCGCGATAAAACAGCCATTTACCAAAGCGGTAGCTGTCATATTCTCCATGTAGAAAACAGTAGATTTTGATCCCCTTTGCCGCCAGTTTTCCATTGTCGTAGTATTCGCAATATTCCCCGTTCATTTCCCCTTTTTTCCAGGTTTCTGTTCGGTCTATACGCCCGTCTTCTGTGTAGTATGTGATTATACCATGCTTGGAGTAAGCATGTTTTCCGATTTTAACTCCTTCTTCCCTAAGCTGGCCTGAGGCATAATATTCTTTATAATGACAGGTTCTGTTGGATTCAATATAGGATTCTGCTTCGGGAAGGAACCAAATAAGGAAAGCTCCCAAAGCCAATGCAGGAACTGCATGCCATACACAATGCAGCCATTTATAAGAAATAATAGAACTGACAATTAATACTATAACACAAGCCACTACACATCCAAAAAGATATGTAAAAGCCCGTCCCATTGCATTTCCGGCAGCATCTCCTCCATCAAAAGTTTGTAATCTGACGAGGCATGGCATGATAACAAATGTAATCAATGGATAGATTGCAATGTTGATGATATAGAAAATTAGTTTGTCTTTCATTCCTGCTATTTTATTTTGTTCGTATGTATTGATAAAAGCCGACAGTTAAAGATTTAGTGTAAATCGGACGGCAATGTAAATAGAAAATGCTGGATGTGCAAGAAAAAAATAAAGAAAGACTTTGTGTCTCCGGCTTTTTTGCTGTAACTTACGCCATCTCATATCCATACTGCAGGGAACTGATAACTACTATCTGCTCATAGACAAATTACCCCGTATCTATCCCGCCGTAGAATATGCCCGCACCAGGGATGGAGAACATCGGGTGAAAATTTGCAATCTACTTCATTGGAACAACTTTTCCTGTGCCACTTTCAGGCGGCACAAGCGGAAGACGAAGGAATATGGATGACACCGATGAAAATTCTTTCTTTTCTCCAGAAAAAGACCAAAGACTGATTAGCCCAACAAAGTTGCATACTTCGGGCGTGTACTCCGCAAACTTGGAATTAGTAGTTGAATTTAATTCATAACTCATTCAGATTTGAATCAACCGCTGATTCGCATTAATAGCAATAAAGCGAAAATAAAAATTAAGTCCGAAGATTATTCTCCTCATAACATCATGAGGAATAAAGTTCAATGACACAAAAAGAGAAAGAGAGTAGTGTAGTAATAATTCATCGATTTACTTAGAAGATAAAGAACTTTTCAACATCAGCACCCACATCTATACGAAAGACTTTGACTAATGATACAGTAACTTCCAGTCATTTATTAATAAATTCTTTCATCGTTTATTATAAACGTCCTCCAAGTTTATTATAAACTCTAATTTCGATCTTGCTGCAAGGAATAATAATTTTAGGCAACAAAAAGGGCCGCAATTCCCATAAAGAATCGCAGCCCTTAGCTTGTATCAGACTATCCAACAAGCATTACCCGGAGTGGGAATGCCTGCAATCTGTTATTATATAATACTTGTTATTGCTCATATTTCGTCTATATTATCAATGTTATTGAATTTACTTCCGGTTTTCACTTACAAATATACAACATTAAAAGCGGTTTGTCAAGTCCTCCATGCTTCTTTCATACATCTGATTGCAAATCATATATAAATGAATTAATTTATATCCGAATATATTAGTTATATGACGGGAGAAGTATATCTTTGTATGATTAGTTGCTACACGAAATATGAATCCAAAACTTACAGACTGTTTATGAGAAGAAATCTTGTTGGTATCATTGTTCTAATCTTGTTGTCCGTTAAGGTCGTAAATGCACAGACTGTTGCTGATTCTATAGCAATAGTGACAGCTCCTTGGGAAGTGGTGACCGTAGAAAATGGAATTGTACATAAGCGGGCTTCCATTCCTTCTCTTTATCAAGGCACTCAGTCCATTAATATATTGGAGATAAATCCGAAGGCTGGCAAAAAGATCGGCATTGCCTTTACCGGACAGTTGGAGAAAATAAGCCGGATTGCCCCGAAACATCAGGCGATCGGAGCCATCAACGGTTCCTATTTTGATATGACGAAAGGAAACTCCGTCTGTTTTCTGAAGGTGGGAAGTCAGGTTGTGGACACTACTTCGTTGGATGAATTGAAGTTGCGGGTGACAGGAGCGGTTTATGAGAAGAAAGGAAAAGTGAAGCTCATTCCTTGGGACAGGCAGATCGAGAAGAACTACAAGAAAAACAAAGGTTCTGTGTTAGCTTCCGGTCCGTTGATGTTGAAGGACGGGGAATACTATGACTGGAGTCAGTGCAATGCCAATTTTATAGAAACCAAACATCCGCGTAGTGCTATTTGTCTGACTGAAGAAGGAAAGATTCTGTTTGTTACTGTCGACGGGCGATCTCCGGAAAATGCTGTCGGAATCAACATTCCCGAACTGGCACATCTGCTTCATGTATTGGGTGGAAAAGATGCGCTGAATCTGGATGGGGGAGGCTCTACCGCCTTATGGCTGTCCGGTGCACCGGAAGAGGGAATTGTGAACTTTCCCTGTGATAACAGAAACTATGATCATCAAGGAGAACGTAAAGTGGCAAACTTCCTTTATGTTCATGATTAAAATAAAAGTGGCTGTCTCTAAAGTATAGGTAAGCTTATCATCTGATCATTCAGAGCATAATGACAACTGCTTTAAGTTTAGAGACAGCCTCTTCTGTCTATTTAAAATTCGAATCCGATTTTGATTCCTATGCCATGCAGTTCATAAGAGTTGTCCCAATAATAATCGGGAATATCATATTCCTGCAAGTTGTATTCCAGTTTTAAGTTCAGTGCCATCTTATTTCTTAGAGCAAAGCGTACACCTGCTCCTAAAGTAGAATAAAGCCCCTCTATATCTCCGGCCGAATATCCCGTTCTGAGTTCCATAAAAGGGGTTATTGGTCTGTTTATGAAATTAGCCCTGAAATTAATAAAAAAGGGAACTGTGGTAAGATTTGCATCCGTAAAGTGGCTGACAGCAACTCCTCCCCCCAGGAAGAAGTAATTATTGAATTGATACCCGTGTGAAGTGGACAATTCAATCTTGCTTGCGTGGTGCCCGCTTACGTCGACTACATATCCGAAATCCACAAAGCCTTTGTAACCTTTCAATGTACTTTGGGTTGGATTATAGTATTTTTTATATAGTCTCCCGTTCTCAATCCTGAGCACTTCATCCATTCGGCAGATGATAAGGCTGCCGTCATAGGTCTTGATCTTTATAGAAACATCGGGTATTTGTTCTACGATAAGTCCTCTGATGACACTGCCGTTTTTCAGATATACTACTTCTGAGTAGTTTTGGGCATCGCAGTAAATGCTGACGCTTACTAACAGTATGAATAGTAGCAGAATCTTTTTCATAATCTTTGTACTATCCCCGTTTTACAGGTGCTTTATTGCATTGTGGATGGAGCCTGCCCAGTAATTTCGCAGTCCGAAGCCTCCAGCTTTCCCATCAGTGCTCCACTCTTCTATGATTTCTTTGGTATCCGTGTCGAAGAATACCACCTGATAGGTTCCTCTGTTGGCCGCTTTATTCAGAAACTCAGCGATAAATACCATGCCGACGCCCGCTTCTTTGGGTATAGGAAGTGCCTGAATAGCAGCGTTCACCTGCTCCTTAGTCAGAGTGTACTGTGTCTGGCTTGTGAACAGATCATCCGGATTGATGGCTTCATTTACTTTGTTTACCGGTTCCAGTGAGATTTCGCTTACCTCTTTTTTCAGTTGTTTTCCTACATCGTACTTCTTGGCTTCCGCAATAAAAAGTTCGTTGATTCTTCTGAAAGCGAGTTTGAACTCATAGGGGGACTCTTTGGCACCGAACACCTTTGCCTGAGAGTAATCCACACCATAAAATTTGATAGACTGAATGTCTTTCGTTGCACTGCTGCCTTGTCCGAAACTGAACAGGCTAATGCTCAAGAATAAGAATAGAATAAGTTTTTTCATATACGTTCATGTTAAAGTGATTAATATATTGTGTTGTCTTCTTTTAAAATTCGAAGCCGACTTTCACGCCAATGGTATTCAAAGTCTCATATTCGTCGGTATAGCCAAACCAATGGGCAATGATCAGTTCGTCGTGTCCCTGACTGGCAAATTCGACTTTGAGATTGAGTGCCATTTTAGCTTTCAGCGTGATACGCAGCCCTGCTGCCAAAGAAACATAGACTCCGGTGATATCTCCGGCGGTGTATCCGAGTCTGACATTGGAAAATGGAGTAAGTTTCTTATTGAGAAAGTTGGCACGGAAGTCTGCGAATATCGGTACGGCTGTACACTCTGCATCATTGTATCTGTCCAATGCCACACCGCCTCCGATATAGAAATGATTGTTGAACTGGAAGCCGTGGGAGGTCGACAACTCTAACTTATTGGCATTGATGGTGTTTGAGTTTCTGATGTCCCAGAGGTATCCTGCATCAAAGAACCCCTTGTAGCCTTTCAAGGCGGGGCGTTGCCGATTCTTGAAAACCGGGAGGTTCTCTTCTTTAGTGATTTTCTCTACTTCGTCCATCGAACAGATGAAGATGTCCCCATCCGTTGTTCTTATCCGTAGCGAGTCATTGGAGGTTTGCTGGATAAAGCTTCCCCGAATGACGCTTCCGTTTTTCAGATACACTACTTCGGTATAGGTCTGTGCCGTACCATAGGTGCTAACCCCTATCAGTAAAATGAGAAATAACAATAGCTTTTTCATATACGTCGGTACTAAAGTTATGAATAGTTTGTCTAATCAGCACTCAAAAGTAGAGAAAAATTATCGTAAATCAATGAACTTGATGCTTTTTCTGCTCATCGGCGGCATTTGTATCTTCGCAATGTACTCTGCCGACTCAAAATTGATGGTCGGTGCCACTCTTACTTTGGAACGGAATAAATCCTTGATCTCTTTGGCAAAGCTCTCGCTGCGGTTCTCGCTTCCTATACGAATCAGAATTTCATCCGTACCCAGTTCGTTGGTGTATACTTCTACAATGTAGTTCTTCACGGATGGGATATTGTCGAGAATATCGAATAGTGCTGGGGGATATAAGGTCGTACCTTTGTACTTGATCATCTGTCCTTTCCGGCCGAGGATAGAGCTTAGTCGGATGGTGTTTCGTCCGCAGGGGCAGGGTTCGGTGTGATGGTAACAGATGTCGCCTGTCTTGAAGCGTAGCAGGGGCATCCCTTTCACTCCCAGTGTGGTGATGGTCACTTCGCCTGCTTCACCTTCGGCTACGGGGCGGTTGTCATCGTCAAGGAATTCAACGATGATGAGCTCCGGTTGCAGGTGTCCGCCGTTGAATTCATTACACTCGGTGAAAGAAGATTGCATTTCGGTGGAGGCGTAGGTAGAATACAGTTGCAGGGCAGGCCATTTATCATGTATCTTTTGTCCGAGGGTATTCAGCTGAAAGTCCTGATTGCGCAGGGCTTCACCGATACAGATGCACTTCTGCATGGAGCATTCGTTGTGGTCGACATGGTTTTTCTCGGCAAATTCTATCAGTTTGATGAGGAAAGAAGGGACTACCATTCCCCAAGTGGGATGTATCCGGCGGATGGTATCCCATTGAAGTTCGGGGATGCCGTTGCCTACGCGAATCACTCCCATGCCCAGTTCGCGGGCACCCATGTAGTAGGCGAGCCCTGCCATGAAGCGGCGGTCGATGGTAGTCATCAGTTGGAGGACATCCTGTTTGGTACATCCGGTGGTGGTAAAAGACAGGTATTCGTTGTAAGACAGTCGGTCCAAATCTTCGGAAGTCAGAACGAACGTTACCGGATCGCCTAGCGTACCGGAAGTGGTCACGTAATCGATGATCTCTTCTCTGTCTACGCAGATAAAGTCATCGTTATGAAGTTGCAGGTCTGTCTTGGTGGTGACAGGGATTTGTTGCAGGTCTTCTATCTTTTTGATTTGATTGATATCAATATGGTGCTCTTCGAACATCTGTTGATAAAACTTGGAATGTGCTTGCAGATAGGCTAATGCTTTAGCCAGTTGTTCTTCCTGGTAGCACTTGATTTCTTCCGGTGAGCGGAACTGAATTTCGGGATTCTTTTCCATCTTAGGATTGTTTTTGAATTTTCTGTTGAATACGTTCTTTCTCTTGCAGCTTTGGAATCGGCCTGCTCAATGCTTTTTTCCAATAGCCAACGGCTTGCTGAGGCTGACGGATCGCTTCGTAATAATCTCCCAACACTTCATAAACAAAGTAGAGGGAAGGATTGGAAGCTTCGTATCTTTTTAATACACTGTCTTCTACTTTTTCTTTTCTCCTGATCTTTTTCAGTAATAGAGGAGTCAGCTTTTTGTAGGTAAGGAGCTGCTTGAACTCTGGCTGTTCCATGAATGTATCTGCCGGAATCGTTTGTTCCGGCTCGGATATTTCGCGTAGGACATCCACCTTAGTGAGTATTTTGTTTAGATCGTAGGCTACATATTCTCCGCATTGCCACGGTGAGGTAGATACCCACATTAATAGCCGTTCGGGTTGGAAGATTACAGAATGATGGGCGATAAACTGATTGATAGCCATTTCATTTGCCAGTCCGAGGTCGGCATTTTGCAGACCTTTGTGATTGCGCAGGATAGAGGCAGCTTTAGTTACATCTATCGGGCGGTTTTCATTGATTAATTCTTTCAGGCGGGCAAAACGGTAAGGACTGTCGGAAGTACGGATGTTTTCCATGTTTCGCTCATCCTTACTGAATGCTTCCGATTGGTAATGATTGGTGCAGATGATCCGGTCTTTTTCTTTTCCGGTGAAAAGTACGGTTTTCTCCGGTGATTTCTCTATAATGGCGGCCTTACCGTCTTTGGCGGAACCTATGAGTATGGACTCGGAAACGAATGTCTGTCGTTTTTGGGCAATCGCGTAGGCTTCTTCGATAGTCGACGCATATTGTAATATCTCTCTGGTCAGAATGGAGATCGGAGTAGCGGAACCTGTCGGTACGGCGGACTTGGCGGCATTGATTGTAACCGTCAGACCGGTTTCGTTCATGCCGGACAATACACCTATCATGCCGGGCCATCCCACGGAAGCGAACTTATAGCCTTGCTCCGGTTTATAAAAAGAAACCAGTTTGTTTTGTGCAAAGGCGTCGCCTACATAAAAGTCGAAGTTACGTCCGATCAGTAGCGATGAGTCTGCACTTTGCGTCCCCCAAGTGGCGAATGAACTGCATCCCACCAACATATAATCCTGCATGGCGTGTCCCAGATCATGTGCCGAATGGTAGTTCAGCTGGCGTTCATAAGGAGTGCCGATAAAATCATATTCGTGTGTGCATGAAAGCGAGATTCCATAGATTTCATCCCGAAACTCTTCCGGTACGTTTTCACCTAGATTCCGGTTAAACAGCACGATGAAGAACCGGAGGAATTTAAGGTAACTCTCAGAAGGAATAATTTCACGTATTTGATCTACAAACACTTTTTCTTGGTGAGAAAGCAGATCGGCAGATAATTTACCAATAGCTTCGCCTCTTTGGAAGGCATCTCCACACACTCCCATTTCCCACAATCCGCTTTTACTGTGACGCAGGAAGTTGTTTCCATACCACCGAAGGCTGTCTCTATAAATCACTTTGTCTATCGTGATTCTACATTTGTATGTCGGAGTTAACATATCCGCAGAGAAGTAGAGATAGCAGATTCCTCCTACTAGTACGACAATAAGCAATAAAAGGATGCCTGTTGCGTATTTGATTGTTGTCTTGATCCCTTTACGCATTTCCTATTTTTTTAGCTAAGTATTCTTGTCCCACAAATTCGGCACAGGTAAGCATTGCCGTTAACGTGACTCCCAATGCGCCGTGTACATTCAGATTCTGACCGGTGAGGAAGAGATTGCCCAACCGGCTTCGTGTAGATACAAAGCCGATTTGCGGACATTTGTAATCTTTGATAATGCCGTAGGCAGAACCCTCTTCCGTACCTGTATAGTCACGGTAGCTCAATGGGGTAGTGGTATGTATCTCTTCTATACAGTCGGAGAAATCAGTGCCATGCTCCTGAATAAAGCGGAGTATCTGCTGTGCTTTTTCTCTCTTGAATTTCCGGTAGCTTTCTCCCCGCCGTTCGGGAGCCGTATCTTTCCATTCGGACAGTTCATTCATGTACATCGGGGTCAGGATGGAGACAATGCCGGCATATTGGCTGTCTTCGGAAGAGGCTTGCATCGAAATCATGCAGTTGGTGGTCCGTCCCGGATATTGCTGTTTGTCATACCATACCTCATTGTCCCCGTGCAGATATAAATTGCGATTCTGATACGGAAGGCTTTTCTTTTTCATCACCAGATAAAGTGTGAAGATACCATACGTGTTTTCGAGCGAACTGATCCGGGAAATATAGGCATTCTTGATGCTGCGGCTTTTATCCAGTATCTCCAGCATTCGTTTGGGGTGTATGCCGGAGATGACAGATTCGCTTTCCAACCGTTCTTCTCCGTTGATAATCACTCCCTGTGCTTTCTCGTTTTCAACAATGATGCGGGTTACCTCGCTGTTGTTGAGCACTGTACCTCCGTTTTTCCGGATAACATTGATTAGTTCGAGGCTGACTTGCATACTTCCGTCAACGAAGCGATAGGCTCCTTCGATATAGGAATGATTGATCATTGCGTGCTGGTAGAAGGTGGAAACATCTTTCAGACCTCCATAAAGTAGTGCGGAACCTGCCAGTACATTCTGTAAAGTCGGATCGGGGATTATATCTGCGATCAGTCCGGCTGCCGAAGTGCAGAAATACTTCATCCCTTCCAATGCGATTGTACCTTGTTTCAGATGATCTACACTGATCAGATTGCCGACAGCCTGCAGTTCTGCGGTATATCGTTTCAGATGTTCCTTTTCGTGAGGGAAAGACTGACAGAGAGTTTCGATAAACTGCGGGTATCCCATCGCATAGTCATACGATTTTCCTTTATAGTAAATGGTATCGAAAGCGGTATCATCCAGCCGTCTTACTTTCAGCTTGTCCATGATGCCGAAATAACGGAAATACTGGTTCATCACTTGACCTTCGTCCAGACTGCCGACGTAGTGAATGCCTGTATCAAACAGATTTCCTTTCCGTTGGTACGTCTGGAAGCATCCGCCGAATTGCGCATTCTTTTCTACCACGCATACGTTGAATCCTTCTTTGCTGAGAATTGCACCGCATTCCAGTCCGCCAAGGCCACTTCCGATGATGATAATATCATATTTACTCATGTGAGTCCGGTTTTCTGAATATATAAATAGTGTTCGATGTATATTTGTCATTGGGGATGATCTCGACGTTCATTCCAAATGCCGCCGCCATTTCCCGAAGTTGTGCTTCTGTGGTGAAGCAGAGTTTTTCGGTAGTCCGGTTAAAGTTGAAGATACGTGTAGACAGTAACTCCGTCAACCGGGTCAACCGGTGTTTGGAAGTATTAGCCGAGTTGCCGTCACGTATAATCATCATTCCTTGCGGACGCAGCAGAGCTGCACATTTCGACAGCAAGGTACGCTGATGTTCATAACTCATGTAATGCAGCATATCGTTCAGTATGAACACATCACTTTCCGGTAACGGGTATTGCAGTGCATTGCCGTATTCGAACCGAAGACGTTCATTGCGCAGCCATCCGTGTTGGGCTACGGCTATCTTGTCTTCATCGTAATCGATTCCCAGAATCTCCCGCTCTTCTGAAAGTAAAGACAAGGTGTAGCATAGCGGTCCGAATCCGCAACCGATATCCGTTATCTGTCCTTTAACGGGAATAATCTGATTGAACAGCCGATAATTCTTCTCCATTTTTACTTTGATACGGATATACCATTCTTCTACAGGCCCCTTGTAGATATAGTTCTGTATAAGTGCTTCGTAGAAAGCAGGATTGTCCGTCGTATTCATTTCTCCGCAGATGCGGGCATACTCTTGTCTCATGTAGGCCGATATGCGTTTGGTACGCTCCTGATAAGTTACTCCGAAAGACTGATCATCAACGGGGATACGGGGAAGTATTTCCGTATAGATAATTCCTTTGCGGATATTGAAGGGCTGTGCTTTGGCGATAATCTTGTTGTTGCCGTATAGTAAGATCGGAAGGATATCCAGCTGCAACGTTTCTGCCAGATAGAATGCTCCTTTGTGGAAGCGTTTCATCTTTCCGTTGTAGGTGCGTGTGCCTTCGGGGAAGATAGCGATGGAGTATCCCTCCTGTACTTTCTTTCGCATTCGTTCCACGTACTGCTCGTATCCTTCGCCTATGTAATAGAAGTCGGCATACCGGATGATGGCTCCGAAGAAAGGAGAGTGCCATACCCAGTGGTTGGTCACCATAACGATTTTGGACGAAAGGGACAGCAACACCAGGATATCGATAAACGACTGATGATTGGCAATGATGATTGCCGGACGGTCGAATCTTTCGTTGGTCTTATTAATGTGTTCTTTCTTGACGGAGGTAGCTACCAGCAGGATTCCCTTGCAGGTAATCTGTATCAGTTTGCAGACCAGATGCTGCTTGCTGCTCTTGCGCACAGGTACCGGATAAAGCACTATGATCAGCAATCTGAGCAGAATACATCCGATAAAGAAAAGCAGGAAAAGTATCACCGTACGCATCAATCCGATAACAGTATACGGCGGCAATCCTTTGGAAGCAGGGCCTGCAATGAAGAAACGGAAAATCAGAGGCTGGATCGTATAGGCAACCAGCACGACTGCCATCATTCCAAGGATTGAAATCAGCGAAATAGATTGCAAGGCCGGATGTCTGGCAAATACAAGCGCTCCCATTCCGACTACTGTGGTGAAAGCGGAGAAGAAGATGGCTGTCTTGTGTGAGTTCAGTACTTTCTTGCCGGTGCGGTATTTGTTCTGCAGTCCGTCCATGATGAAGATACTGAAGTCATCGCCGATACCGAATATGAAAGTGGAAAGAATAATATTGATAATATTGAACTCAATCCCCAGAATCCCCATTAACCCTAAAATGATCACCCAGCTGACTAGCATCGGGAGGAAACTCATCAATGTAAGTTCGATACGTCCGTAGGAGAACCACAACGCAAAGAATATCAGGAAAGAAGAGATATACAGGATGAGATAAAAGTCATTGTTAACGGCAGATACCCATTTGTTGGTGAAGTAAGAACGGTCGAAGATCACGACATCTTTCTCTTTGCTGAACTGCTCGTACACTGCTTCTTTAGCCGTTTCACTGACACGTACCTGACTGATAAGCATTGTAATGGAATCGGCCGACGTCTGCCATTCGTTTAGTAATTTACCGGATAAGTCCTCCGATTGTGCATTATAGACATACTCATGAAAGGAGCCGTCCAGCCATTGACGGAAAGAATCGAAGCTTCCGGGACGGAAGCGGTAGGTCGCTGCGGCAGTTTCCAAGTCCTCATAAACCTGTTTTTTTCTATCATTCGTCCAGTAGCTCTGCCACTTCTCCAGACGTTTCTGCTGCTCTTGCGGAGAAATCAGGAACTGGGAGGCGGAAGCATAGTCTTTAATCAGCCCCTGTTCTTTCAGTGCAGCTAGTTCCCGGTTGGTTTCCGCGTATGTTTCAGTAGCCCTGTTCATGTCTTTCCCTACACTGACAAAAAGGACTGTCTTTTCGTGATTGTCAAAGAGCTGCATCAGCTTTTCTTCCGATTGTTTAAGGTGCGGAGGCTCGAAGTTGAGGCTCATCATGTTATTATTGAAGCCTACCTTTTGCGAGGTAAACAGACAGATGACAGTGATCACAAGAATGCTTCCTACCAGCCATTTGTTCTTCTCAAAAGAATAAGCGTTTATTTTCTCAATAAGGCGCAGCACTCGTCCTTGCTTTACATCTGCCTGTCCTTTCAGAAAATGCGGCAGGTAGATCAGACAGAAGAGAGTGGTGCCTATCAATGCCAGAGAAGCGAATAACCCGAAGTCTCGCAACAGATCGGAACTGGTAAATACCAATCCGAGAAAGGCGCCGATTGTTGTGAAGCTGCCGACTGTCAGCGGATACGCTATCTCTTTGATTAACTGCTGAACGGTGGATACATGATTCTGATGCGCCAGCATATGGATGGAGTAACTGAGCGCAATGCCCATGACTGCCGATCCTGCCCCTACGGCAATAGCGGAGATACTTCCTTTAATAAAAAAGATAAGAAACAGGGCAAACAATCCTCCGAACAGTACAGGCGTGATAATCAAAGGAATCGATCTCTTCCGTTTGAATACCAGCGAGATGAATACGATAATGATGATAAGGGCGATGGAAGAGGTCAGAATCGTATCCTGTTTAATCTGGCGGGCATTGTAAACTCCTACCGAGGGACCTCCGAAATATTCCGCATGAAGGGTCGGGTGCTGTTTCTGTACCTGTTGAAGTTCTTCTTCCAGTATCCTGACCAGTTCATCATTTTTTCCGGTGCTGCCGGTACTGAATACGGGAGTAATAAACATCAGCAGGGTAGAACCGTCTTGTGAGAAGATATGCTCTTCATTGATCTCGTAGTTGGCTTCCATCTGAAAATCCTGCAAATGCTTTAAAGCCTCGTTGCCGAGTCCGAGAGGATCTCTGAGGATATAACTCCTTAATGCGATTCCGGCAGGAGAAAGCAGACGGGTGTAATTCTGCTGCATGATTGTCTGAATACCTTCTTTGGTCAGCAAAGAATCAAACCTTTGGTAATCGGCATCAGAGAGGAAAAGTGGCAGATGGTCGTAGACAAAGTCCGTAGCCCCGCCGATAAGGCTTTGGTCTACCTGTGAGAAGATTTCTTTAATCAGCTTATCTCCGGCTTTGTCGGTCAGCGTCTGCTGCAGTTGGTCGGCAGCTTCTATCAGAGAGTCCGGCTCTACGATGCCGTCAGCGTCTGCTGCAGACAGCATGATGATGATCTTATCCTTGATTTTGAGGTTATCAAATACCTTGATTGCATTTTGCGAGTCCTTGGTATCGGGGAAAAACTGGGTTACATTCTCTTCGAACCTTACCTGCAGGGCAAAGAATCCCATGAGCAGTACACAGCAGATGAGTGACAAATAGAACAAAATCTTGTGTCTCTCGAAATAGTCATATAGTCCGATAAAGAATTGTGTCATATCTTTTTTCTTCTACAAGCGGTAAGCAGAACGAGGGCGACGATTCCCGCCACTACGCTGCAAACGACTGCAAAGATAACACTTCCTATCAAATATTGCTCTATGACCGATTTTACATTTTCAAAGGATAGTTCGTTTAATTGCAGGTTGATGGGTTTTCCCAGCACCTTGCATCCGGTTGCATAGCTTCCGTATAGCAGAAACGGAATCATCGGAGGGATACTGATATTGGCTGCAACGATAGCGATGACTTTGTTGAGTCTGAGCAGATGCGCCAGAAATAAGGTGATCAGCATCTGGTATCCCCAAACCGGTACGATGCCCATAAATACGCCGAGCATGATGGCGCTGGTGATTCTCAGATTGGACTCCGGTGAATGAGTGACATGATCGGAGAAGAACTTCTTGCAGTTCTGCCAGGTCAGCTTGCGGAAAAAGTTGTGGGGGATAATCCACAGGAACGTGATCAGTACCAGTATTGTATTCAGAATACTGATACGGGTAAAATCCTGAAAGGGACGAAAATGGGATACTCTTTCTTCCTGAGGGGGATAATAGACGTGTACCGGAATGTTTTTAACGGCAATGCCTCCCCATGCTGCGAAGACGAGGGCTTCCAGTTCAAATTCATATTTAGCGGTATAGTACCATCTGTCTACATTCATCCGTTGCAGCGGGTAGAGCCGGTAGCCGGACTGTGTATCTTCCAGTTTGATCCTTGTCTCCAAGGTAAACCAGAAATTGGAGAACTTGTTGGCAAATGTATTCTTTCCCGGCATATTGTCCGAAGCCAGATTACGGGCACCTACCAACAGGGTATCCGGTTCTTTTTCTATGGCCTCGATAAATTCGGGGATGTCCGAAGCAAAATGTTGCCCGTCCGAATCAATGGTAATGGCATAGCGGTAACCTTGCCCTTTTGCGTGACAAAGTCCGTGTTTCAGTGCGGTCCCTTTCCCCTTATTGACAGGGTGGGTAATGACTTGTATCTCTGTGTAACGGTTGAGTATACCGGCTGTCTCATCCGTCGAACCGTCATTGACGACGAGGATATCCGGAGCATAAAACTGTACGCTCTCTATAACGGCGGCAAGGGTCTTTCCGTTATTGTAGCTCGGGATGATAACGATGATTCCCAGTTGCTTTAGTGTTTCGTGCCAATAGGCTGTACATCTTTGTTCCTTCATAACTGGGGGGTAAGTACGGCTTTTAGTTTGATGAACGGCTCATCCTTTGCGATGCCTTCTGCCTGTAACTGGAGGTTGTGGCCCTCTGTCTCCTTCAAGCTCCATGTTAATGATATCCGGGGAGTATCTGTGGGGTTGATAGCCGAAAGAAATTTGCAGGAGGATATTTGCGTATATTGCATCTTTTGGTGGCGTATGTTTTCTACGCTCTCCTTGATCAGTTGCAGCAGACAGACGCCGGGTACTACCGGATGCGCCGGAAAATGTCCCTGGTAGATGGCATGATCGGGATTCAGTTCGAGAAGAACCGTTCCGGATGTTTCGTCCGGTTGTTCTGACGACAGTATAGTATAGAAATTGTCAAGTAGCATATCAGTTGTCTTTAGGCAGTTTATCGAGTTGGATCGTCAATCGTATCCACGGGTGTCTTATTCTTACTTGTTCCGGATCTCCCTGAGTTTCTCCGGTGATGGATACGATCGACTTCCCGAATCCTTTTCCACTGGTTCTTTTTTCAATGGCACCGTCTTTGGAGGTCCGTACCCGAATCCCTTTGCCGCTGAGGAATAAATGCTTGAAATCCATTTCGAGCAGCTTCAGCACTTTCTCTTTTTGCATGGGAGCGACGCAGCTGTTGACAAGGAAATCCTCTCTGCGCAGGGAAAAATCAAAAAGGCTTAAACCGAAATAAGTCGATGCCAGTATCCGTATTTCATTCTCCGGCATACGCCGTACTATCAGCATACCGCTGAAGTGATGTTTCATGAAGTCTAACTGGATGTTGTACTTCTGCGAACCTTTTCCTGCCGTTAATTCGATGGCAGGAGGCACAGTGCCGCCTTCTCCGCTTATCCGCGGGGAGCAGGAAGTCTGTAGCTGCACTATCAGGAAGAACAGTACCGACAGGCTAACGAACCGCAAACTTCGTCTCATCCTTCAGTGAGTTAAACTTTTTATGATAAAATTCGTATTCCGTATAGTTAGTAGCTGTCTCGGACAGGCGGAGTTTGTATACCGACATATCTTTCTTGTCCAGCCAGATTTCTATCCCGTTGATATAAGCCTGCACCGCCTTGTTGGTCGGCTTGATCTTGACGAGATAGTAATGCGTATCTTCAAAGTATTCTAGCTGGTAACTGGAAGACATCTTGGACAGGTCGCCTATCATGCAGGCCGTCAACATATCCTGCATCTGATTCATCATCTTGTTGGAACTCAGATTCATGATGCTTTTCTTTCCGTCTGAGACGATTTTGAGTTTGTTGCCATTGATGACGATGAGATAATCCATCGGACGGAAATACTCCATACAGATCTTGTTGCTCTTCTGATAGCTGAATTTGCCTTTCGAGGTCACCTTCTCATCGAAGACATCCAGATATTTCACTTGTGTGAAGTCGCTTTCGATGGATTGTACGGTTTGTGCTTCCTTTGCCAGCCGGCTCTCAAATTCCTGAAGTTGCGTCATCTTCTTCATCGTCTGAGAAGACACGGAAGCAATGGATAAGAAACTTAGTAGTAAATAGGTTGATAAAGTTCTCATGCGTTCTTGTATTATGTCCATAGTTTATCCAGCCGGACAACGGTATACTCCTGTTCTTTCAGTAAATCCAGTATTTGCTTCACCAACAAGTCGCTGTCGGGCATCCGGTCGTGCAGCAAGATCACTGATCCCGGCGTCAGACGTTTCCGTATCCGGCGAAGTATTTGTTCCGGTGCGGGTTGTTGCGTATCCAGCGTCCGGATGTTCCATCCTATGGAGGTATATCCCAATTGCCGGACAGCTTTCGCAATGGTCGGATTGGTCACACCAAACGGCGGACGAAACAAAGTAACCGGCTGCGAAGTTACTTGTTCTAGTTCAGACTGGCAAGTTTGCAAGTCTTTTTTCATTTTAGAGAGGGGGTAGACTGGAAACAGGGGCGAGTGCGTATAAGAGTGGTTACCGATAAGATGGCCTTCCGCTATCATTTGTTGCAGCAGTTTCTCATTTCCCTTTATCTGCTTCCCGATACAGAAAAAGCAGGCATTCACCTGATACGCTTTCAGTACTTCCAGCACTTTGGGAGTCTGAACGGAATCGGGACCGTCGTCAAAAGTCAGAGATACGATCTTTTCAGCGGTCTGTTTCTGGCAAAACGACCGGAGATAGATTCCCGCCTTGATGCTGTAGGAGGCATAGACAAGGACGGACAGTATCAGTAGCAGACAAAGAACGAGGCAACCGATGATCATACGCTTTTCCGGATTAGCATCAAAGAATGATTGATGGAGTGGTGATGATTGTATATCAATAGGTTAACAACAGTGTCATTGCAAGAGGCTAATTCCTTAACTGCTTTCCATACTGCATAAGAGGAGGCGGTAGGATATTCTCCACATTCGTCTTTAAAGCTGAGGGAAAGGCTGTTCGGGAAAAGCTCCGTTTCGAGCTTCTTGTAGATTTCATTTTCCCCTTTGATACTACCGTCTTGTACGGGGAATCCGTTCTCCTCTCTAATGACTGCATCCATTTTATCAGTCGGTCCGGTTTTGCCGGTAATCAGCCGGTGAATATCCTGTGTCTCTAAGCCGTATCGTTGCAGAAAGCGGGAGATTCTGCTGCTGATTTCTTCGGTCGTTTGCTTTCCGGTATATGTTTCTACTCCTCTGATTTCTGCCAGCGGATGACTACCGGCTTCCCGGCTCAGAAGAAAAAACTGTGCGCCTTCTCCGGCTTGTATTCCTTTGAGCAGTCCCAGGCGTTGCTGGATGATGTAGCTGCTGTCCGTGATTTCATCCACTGCTCCGACAAGTATGTTTTCACTTCCTTCTTCTATCTTCATCATGGCATCCAGCAGGGCACTTTCAAAACTCAATCCACGGTGAACGTAGGTCATGTTATAGGCGTGTATCTGACGGAGCAATGCGATTTGTGCACCAATCGTGTTGAAGGTGGATTGAATAAAGGGAGTCGGGTTCAGCATCCGCTCTTCATTGTCTATCAGTGTGTTCAGAAACTTTTCCGTATCGGTCAGACAGCCTAAGCCTGTTGCCGTAATGATCCCTTGTATCTTTTCGGGAGCGATGCCGGCGATACATTCCAGTCCGCATGCCACCCCCATCTTTATGATACGGCTCATGCGTCTGCGAAGGGTTGCATTCGTAATGATCACCTTGTAGTCGGGTTCGCAAGCCGATAAATACGGATGATTCTCCGGATTTCCTTGCGGATGAATGGAAGCGGTATGCTGAATATAAACAGGTTGCATAGGTCAGATACTTAAAGGTTCGTTGACAGCGGAAAAAAGGAGCGATGAGTCGTTCCCTCCGAAACCGAAGGAGTTGGACAGTACATACCGGATGGGTAATCCTTCACGGAAGGATGTTTCCGGCACTAATCCCGTTTCCGGCATGGGTTCCGTAAAATTCAGATTTGGGTAAACCATACCTTTATATATAGAGAGTACGGAATAGACAGCCTCAATGCCTTCGGAAGCTCCTAATGTATGTCCGATAAATGCTTTTACCGAACTGAAAGGCGGGACAGCCTTGCCAAAGATTCTCCGTAGTGCGGCACCTTCCGAAGCATCATTGCCGGGGGTACCAGTACCATGTACGTTAATATAATCAATTTCTTCCGCAGAGACACCACTGGAGGCAATCGCCTCGCTCATGGAAGAGAATGCGCCGTCTCCTTCCGGAGAGCTGCCTGTCTGGTGAAAAGCCTCGTTTGTATTGGCAAATCCGCTTAGCTCACAGTAGGGAGTTTTTTGGAGTGACTTTTCCGATTGAAGTACCAGGTATCCGGCCCCTTCACCGAGATTCAATCCGGCACGGGAACGGTCGAAAGGGCGGCAGTGATCCTTGTCCAGAATCATCAGCGAATGGAATCCATTCAGTGTGAACCGGCAGAGGGCGTCCGTGCCTCCCACTATGGCAGCGTCCAGCTGACCGTGTCTGATCATTCGTGCCCCCAGCATGACAGCGTTTGCTGCTGACGAACAGGCGGTGCTGATGGTCGTTACAAAATCTCTGATACCCAGATACGAAGCAATGAGTTCCGTGCTGGCACCGCAATCGTGAGAAACCACTTCCCGCAGTCGTCCCCGGGAGGGATCTTGCTTGAAAGCCTCGTAGAAATGTTCGCTGAGATCCATGCCACCGACAGACGTAGCGGATATAAACCCGATGCGCAGCGGTTGCTGCTGTGAGGCATTCCGTGTGCCCTGCATAGGGAGTCCGGCATCTTCCAGTGCCTCTTTGGCCGCCATCATTCCGAGCAGTGCCGTACGGGAAACTGTTTGTAGCGGAGACAGCGATAACAACTGTTTCAGTTTCTCATTGTCGCATTTCACTTCAGATACGGGCACATCGAGTGCTGTCGGGAAAAGGGTTACTTTCCCGATGCCATGCCTCTTTTGCTTCAGAGCCTCTATATTCTCAGAAACTCCGATGCCGATACCTGAAATGACTCCCAGTCCGGTGACGTAAATCTTCATGGATTACTTTTTACGGTTGGCAGTGATGTAATCGGCCAAGGTACGTACCGAATAGAAGATTTCCTTTCCTTTACCCGGATTTTCGATTTTGATGCCGTATTCACGTTCCAGAATCAGGATGATTTCGAGCGCGTCGATCGAATCGAGGCCGAGTCCTTCGTCTCCGAACAGGGGCGCTTCGTCGTCGATATCTTCCGGAGTGATTTCTTCGAGGTTTAACTCTTCGATCAGTTTACCTTTCACTTCGTCTCTTAATTCTCTTTCCTTTTCGCTTGTAAATTCGTTCATGGGTGTTGGTATATAAGTTGTTTAAATTCTGCGTGATAATGTCCGTCAAATAGTTCGCACCAGCCGATGATACAGGTTTGCAGCTTCCCTTTGGCCATTACGATACGTGCGTAATCTTCCAGCAGTGCTTCATCGTAACTCTGGCTGACAAAGAACGTATTCTCTCCCTGAATCTTGTGGCGGATACATATTTCGCCCAGTACGACATTGGGGAGCGTATAGACGAATACGGCAGGGCTGGCAGACGCATCTCCGTCTTTGCTGATGATAGCCTGGTGTTTGCAGTCCGTATCCAGCGACGAAGAGGTGTTGGCAAGTAGAATCGCTATTTTTTCCGGCTGATAGGCTGTGTCTTTCAGCAGGTACCCGGCAGCTACATAACCCAGTTTGCAAAGATCGTCCATTTTGTAGAACTTCATGTTGTTTTCGCCCAGGCTTTTGTACGCTTCACGGATAAACGGTGCAAATTCCGTTTCCTGTGAACTGAAGATGGTTTTCCCTGCAAGTTTAACGGTTCCCTGCTTGATGGAGACGGTCTGACAGGTAGCTATGGGTTGTATGAGGCATGACTGTCCTTGTTTCTGATAAGCGGGGAGAGAGAGAACAATTGCAGCATTGCATCCTCCGAAACCGGAAGCCGTCTTGATACAGGATTTCATCGCAATTGATTGGTGGGCGGCGTTGACTATGACAGGCATAGGCACTCCGGGAGTCTCGTATCCTAATGTTCCATACATGATGCCTTCCTTCAGCTGCTCGATACAAAGAATGCTTTCGATAATCCCGGAAGCTCCTAATGTATGACCAACGTACGGTTTCAGACTGTTGACCGGTACCGAAGACAGACCTGCCAGATGAATTGCCTTGGATTCCATTTCATCGTTATAGACCGTAGCAGTGCCATGTGCATTGATAAAACTGATATCTTCGGGAGTTACTCCGGCTTCTTCCATTGCCTGACTGATGGCGAGAGCCAGGCCGTCACCGGTTCGGGACGGACCGGAGATATGATTGGCATCGTTGCTGACAGCACCACCCGAAAGCAGTATATCCTTTGCACTGCCTGCCGCACTCAGTAATACGGCTCCGCAGGCTTCGCCCAGATTCAGACCATCCCGCTGTTTATCATACGGTCGGCATCGCTGCGCGCTGACAGACCTGAAAGACAGGAATCCGCTGGTGATAAAGTGAGAAAGAATATCTCCCCCTGCCACAATCACTTGTTTGTAGCGTCCTGTTTCTATCCATCTTTTGGCAACGATTAAGGCAGATACACCTGATATGCAGGCATTGGAGATCACTTCCACCCGATTGGCTGTCCGGAAGAAACCTCCGATTCGTTCAGCCATTTTCCCAAGGAAGACGGGACTGTCGCCCAACAAGTCTACATTTCCTTTGGTTGTAGAAAGTAACAGGGCACAATCCTGTTTGCGGAGATCGGCTCCCGACTGGGAAAGTATCTCCTGTATGGTGAGTATGAACAGTTGCTCCAAGCGAGGATAAGCCTCAATCTGTGCCTGTCGTGCCCGCTTTTCCAGTTCGGCGGAGTCAATCAGTCCTGCCTGTATCGGGGTGTCGGATATCCGGTTGCTCTCAGAATCCGGTCCTGTTTCCTGCAGGTGGACTCCACTTCGGTAAGTACAGATCGCTTTCAGGTTTTCCTCTGTACCGAAGCCTAATGAGCTGATCAGCGTATGGGCGGTGATGTATATATTCAAAGGATGTTCCATTTCTTTTTCCACTCCGTGTAGAAAGGAGGATTAACAAGTTCAAGTTCTTTATTCAGATTCAGAAACACCTGTATAGTGCTTCCGGTAGCTACAACGCTTTGGTCTGTAGCCCGGTAGATCACATATTCGAAATGGATTTTGGCTGCATCGCAGGCGATATAGCGCGTTTCGATAATCGCCTCCTCGCCAAAGGACAGCGACTGTTTGAACTGACAGGCCAAATCAACAATGGGAACCATATAACCTTCCCTGTAAATGCTCATATAGTCCAAACCGTATTGCTTGCCGAAAGCTTCTCTTCCGTCTTCAAAGTAACGTACATACTCTCCATGCCATACAATTTGCATGGAGTCTATCTCGCTGAACCGTACTCTGAGTGTAGTCCGGTTGGTCAGAGCTGCGCTGTGCTGATTCGTTTTCCGTTTCATTCTTTCTTTATAAATATTTTCATCCGGCATTCGGCTGTCAGTTTTTCATCCGCTTTTACTTGTGCCGAAATCAAGGTAATGTCAAAGACTTCCTGCACAATGGTGATTTCCGTCAATAGTTTCTGTCCGACATCCGGCAGGCTGTAAATCTTTAGTTTATCCACCGAGCCGATAAATCCCAACGGGACCTCCTTGCCTTGCTGCGTATAAAGAAATCCGATACGTGCGGCGGCCGATTGGGCAATATGTTCGATGAGTCCTGCTTCCTGTAGCTTTCCTGCTTCGCAGAATATATTATCGGCGGTGACGGTCAGTCCCGAATACGAACGGTCTTCTTCGATGCCGAAGAAACAATCCACCATGACGATGGGCGGACGCTGCGGGATCAGTCCGAGTATTCCCTCTCCGTGTATGGTTGCTTCCTTGTTCATTTCAATCTGCATTGTACGATGCTGTGCCCCATCCCCAGGTGGTCATGTATTTCTTCTATCTCCAGTCCTGCTGCTTCGATGCATCGTTTCATGTCATCCGAATGATACATCTTGCTGTTTCCATTGGCCATAGCCGTAAAATAAAGGCTGATTTGAGTCAGACAATAGGCGGCTGTATCGAACTTCTGACGGTTCCAGAAGGTTTCCATGATATAAAGACGGCCCTCTTTGTTCATTGAACGTGCCGCACGGGTCAGAATGCTGGTTACCTCCTCTTCCGAGAAGCAGTCGAGGAACTGGCTCATCCAGATGGCATCAAATCCAGTGGGAAAAGGAACTGTCGGATCGAGCAGATTGGCGCCGTGTCCGTGAATACGTGCCGCTTCGGGCAATTCTTTGGTCTGTTGGCGCATCATTTCCAGTTGTTGCGGAAGGTCCATGATGGTCACTTCTACCGTCGGGTTATAACTTACGCATCGGGTTGCCCAGCGTCCGGTATTGCCTCCTACGTCCAGTAAGGTTTTGGGATGGCGGGCGAAAACGATTGCCAATGCTTCGTCGAAAGAGCAATCCGAGTAATAGTGGTCGAAGCCAAACCAGCTCTTCTGTACCTGAGCCGGCAGACTGGACAGTCCTTCATAAATAGTACTCCATTCTCCGAATACTTTCAGACCTTCCGGACGCCCTTCAGTCAGTGCTTCTTCGAGATGGAACATTCCCAGATAGTTGACATCATGGTTGAAATCCATATTCACCCGTACCATTTTGTCGTTGAGCAGGAACCAGCCGGCTTTGGCAAGCTGGTAGTGTCCTTCGCAAAGGAGGACGGTACCGATTGTTAACGATGCTTCCAGCAGTACCTGTACGGCATAGGAGGACAGTCCGCAAGCCTTGCTGATTTCTTCCTGTGTCAGTCCTTCGCGTCGGTCGGCGAGTAACTGGAAAATACCGAATTTAAGCATCAGTCGTGACACTTGGAATACAATAGGTCCGAAAGCTATTTCCTGTGCCAGCCGTTGGGCCTCTACTGCTGTCATCGGTTCTTTGTCATATCTATTCTGTTGCATCTCTATGTTTTTATATTGAATCTGTAGCTTGCTTTGTTGCAGGCTTCCAGAATGAATAATAATTAAACCACTGCTCCGGATAACGTTTCAAGATATGTTCCAGAGTCGCTGTATATTGTTCCAGCAGGGCGGTTTCTGCCTTTTTCTCTTTGCTTCTTATAACCGGTTCCGCCACAAAGAAATGGAAACGATACGTCCTTCCCGGTTCCCTCATGGCAAAGTAGAACACTACCGGAACTTTCATGCGCGAAGCCAGCAGGAAAGGACCGGCAGGAAAAGGAGCTTCCTCTCCCAGTAAACAGCCTGTCAGCAGCTTCTCTTTGTTCAGGTAGCGGTCGCCTTGAAAGCAGACATATTCTTTTTTGTCCAGTGCTTCGGTAATGCGGAACACGTGCGTCAGGTTATCTTCGTTGACCGGAATAATCTTATACTCCTTGTCCTGCCCGTTTTTCTCCAGCATTTCTTTGATTTTGCGATGCTCGGCGTCGTACATCACAATGTTGATCTTCTTTCCGTAATCATCGAAGAAAGGAACGCCGATTTCCCAGTTTCCCACGTGGGCACCAATCATGATCACTCCTTGTTCGCTGTTCAGTAATTGCAGAAATTCGGGATATCTTTCGAATTCGAACCGGTATTTCTTTACTTTCCCGTTGGCGATGGCTACTTTATCTATCAAAATTTGTCCCAATCGGTAATAATTGCGAAGCAGCATACCGAAAGAGCGCAATCGGCTGTATTTAAGGATATGGCGGGCATAAAACCACGTGCTTTTCGTCGCTTTCGGTGCGAAAGGAATGAAGTAGAGAACTACCAGACTCAGAAAGCCATAGGCGGCAGTGATGCCCAGATACTTAATCAGATAAATGAAGAATAAGTATCCGAACGTTCCTCCCCGGGTTTTGCCTTTCCACGTCGACATATACTTACTTTGCTTCTTGCATACGGGTGATGACAAGGTCGTAGAAGTCTTGGAAGGTCTTGATACCTGCAAAGTCTTGTCCTGTCACGTTAAATCCGAAGTTCTTTTCTACCAGTACCACCATGTCAACCAAGTCCAGGCTGTCCAGCTCCAGTGTTTCCATTAGTGGAGCATCCGGTTGGATCACTTCGATATCTACTTCGAATTCTTCTGCCAAGGTTATTCTTATTTTCTCGATAATTTCTTCGTTTGTCATATATCTATAGTTCTATTAATGGATTATTCATTGATTTTACGCAGGATAAGCGTGGAGTTGGTTCCTCCGAATCCGAATGAATTGGAAAGGAAGGTATCAAATTCCATATCTACCCGTTGTGCAGGGATGTTCAACTGTGCCGAAGCTTCGTCCGGTTCTTCGAAGTTGAGGTTGGGAGCGATGAAGCCGTTGTTCATCATCAAGGTGGAGTAGATCACTTCACTGGCACCCGCCATCCACATTTCGTGTCCGGTCATCGATTTGGTCGAAGTGACATACGGACGGTGTCCTTCGAATACTTCGGCGATCGCTTTGGCTTCGTTCAGGTCGCCTACCGGTGTCGAAGTGGCGTGCGCGTTGATATAAGCAATCCGCTCGAGGGCGATTCCCGCATCCTTTATGGCCATCTGAAGCGAACGTTTCGGACCATCTACGTTCGGTACGGAGATGTGGTCGCCATTGGATGAAAAACCATAGCCGATGACTTCCGCCAGGATGGGTGCACCTCTTTCTACGGCCGATTCATAGCTTTCGAGTACCAGACTGGCGGCTCCTCCGCTGGGGATGAGGCCGTCGCGTCGTTTGTCGAAAGGTTTTGAGGCTTTTTGGGGTTCCGCTTCCTGCGTAGAGAATGCGCTCAGTCCGTCGAAACTGCCTACGGCATACGGATTGACTTCCTGTGCACCACCGCATAAGATGCAATCCTGTAGTCCCGATTTGATAAGCAGATAACCCATGCCGATAGCGTGCGAACCGCTGGCGCAGGCACCTGCGATAGTGAAGTTGACCCCTCTCAGTTTGAAGATGACAGACAGGTTCATGGTCACCGTCGAATTCATTGACTGGAAAATGGAACCGGAACCTACCAGAGCCGTGTTCTTCTTTTCACGGATGATGTCTACCGCATTGATGACGGGAGCGGCACTGCTGTCGTTACCGTATAAGATACCCACTTCGTTGGCTTCGAGAAAAGCCTCGTCGATGCCGGCGTTGCGGAAAGCCTCCAGAGTAGCGAGATAAGCATATTCACCCTGCTCCGGTAGGCAAAGACGTTTGCGGCGGTCCAACAACTTTTTCAGTTCGGGACGTTCCAGTATGCCTGTCAGTGCCGAAAAATAACCGAGTTCTTTTCGTACCGGATCGATGCCGATGCCCGATTTTCCGTTATATAGTGAGTCTTTTACTTCATCCAGATTCTTGCCGATGCAAGAATAAATCCCCATTCCCGTGATAACCACTCTTTTCATTTTATGTCTGTTCTATCTTTTGTTTTTAGGTATATAGTCCTCCGTTGATGGAAATCACTTCTCCCGTGATGTAAGAGGAGGCAGGGGAGGCCAGGAAGCCGACCAGTTCGGCCACTTCTTCCGGAGTCCCGAAACGTCCCGCGGGAATATGTTTCTTCCATTCGTTTTCGTCGATCCCTTCCGTCATGTCTGTGCGGATAAATCCCGGAGCAACGGCATTGACAGTCACTTTCTTTTTGGCTACCTCCTGTGCCAGTGCCTTCGTTGCGGCTATTACGCCACCTTTGGCAGCGGAATAGTTGGCTTGTCCTGCCATTCCCTGTATGCCCGACAAAGACACGATGTTGATAATACGTCCGTATCGCTTGACCAGCATATTTTTCAGCAATGGCTGTGTCACGTAGAAGAAACCATTCAGACTGATATCGAGCACTTTGCTCCATTCTTCGCCTGTCATCCAGAGCATCAGATTATCTTTGCGGATACCGGCATTGTTCACAAGCACTTCGATATACTCGTCGGGGTGCCGGGCATTCCATTCTCCCAAAGCATCGGCGATGGCGGCAGGGTCAGTTACGTCGAATTTCATTAACTCGCCGTCACTCCCTTTTTCCCGTACCAGTTGCAGTGTCTTTCCCGCTTCCGTATCGTTACTCTGATAGTTGATAAGTATGAAGTAGCCCATCTCCGCCAGCTTGCAGCTGACGGAACGACCGATACCACGGCTTCCTCCGGTTACTAATGCATATTTCATATTATTTATTTTCTTTTTTGAGATAGCTTATCATTCTTTCTATCTCTTTGTATTTGGGCGTATCCTCCGTAAATACAGGAAAGAAGCTGCGTATTTCCTCATATACCCGACGGCTTTTGGGACTCAGCTGTTCCTGAATCTTCAGATAGTCGATGGCCTGCACGATGCCCATAAACTGGATAGCCATCACCTGATACGAATTCTCTATGACTTTTTTTGCCAGTAATGCCGAGTTCGTTCCCATGCTGACGATGTCCTGATTGTCATTGTTGTTAGGGATGCTGTGTACATACATCGGGTTCGATAATGTCTGACATTCGGCAGTGGTAGAGGTGGCGGTGAATTGCGAAGCCTGCAAACCGTAGTTCAGCCCCAGTACTCCCAGATTGACGAATGGGGGCAGAATGCCGTTAATACGGTCGTGGAACAGATAGTTGATCTGCCTTTCGCAAAGCATGGTCAGCTTGGTGACGGCGATTTTTAGTTTGTCCATCTCGAAGGAGATGTAATCGCCGTGAAAGTTACCGCCATGATAAATATTCTGCGTTTCCGGATCAACAATCGGATTGTCGCAGGCGGAGTTGATCTCGTTGATCAATACCTTTTCTGCATTTTCCAGTTCGTCATAAACCGGTCCGAGCACTTGCGGAACGCAGCGCAGTGAGTAATAAGCCTGTACTTTATGCTCGAAGATTTTTTCCGTATGTATCTGGTTGTATAATTCGTTTTCTCTTTTGCGTACACATTGGCTACCGGCCACCCAGTCTCTCATCATGGCGGCTATTTCCTGCTGTCCTTTGTGATGCTTCGCTTCGTTCAGCGCCTGCGACATGAGGTCGTCATAAGAAGCTGCGATTTCATTCATCATCACCGAGGCGGCTACCGACCAGTGAAGCAGGTTGCGGGCATATATCAGATTAACGATACCGATGCCTGTCATTACCGAAGTCCCGTTGGTTACGGACAGTCCCTCGCGGATACGCATTGTAAAGGGTTTCAGATTATTCTCGCGGAGAACGTCGGCAGCATTGCGTAACCGGCCTTGGTAGAACACTTCTCCTTCGCCTATCAATGTCAGGGCGATGTGTGCCAGTTGTACGAGGTCGCCGCTGGCACCCACACTTCCGTGTTCGGGTATAAACGGGTAAATGCCACGATTGATGAATTCGCAAAGAAGGGATACCAGCTCCATGTGTACCCCCGACTTTCCTTGCAGGAAGGTATACAGGCGTGCGATCATGGCTGCTTTTACATACAGTTCGGGAAGCGGTTCGCCGGCACCTGTAGAGTGGCTCCGGATGATGTTGTATTGAAGGTCGATCAGTGACTGGTCTTCGATTCTGTATTGAGCCATCGGACCGAATCCGGTATTGATGCCGTAGATAATCTTGTCGCTGGAGAAAGATTGCAGGAAATGGAAACTTTCCTCCACCTTTCGGATACATTCTTCGGAAAGGTCTAGTCTTTCATTTTCAAACAATACTTTGCAGAGGGTATCCAGATTTATACTTTTGTCAGCTATCATTTTACGCTATAGATATTTCGTACCTTATATTATTAAGGTGCAAAAATAGGCAATTTCTATTATATAGCGGACATGATTCCGTATAAAACTTTTCTTATCGCTCAGGTTTTGGCTTTCCGAAGTCAGGC
>ENA-ORLW01001110-ORLW01001110.1-human-gut-metagenome-genome-assembly--contig:-NODE-1110-length-32109-cov-3.911495_pt1 | contig 32109 bp, 27 predicted proteins | sample MGYA00243017_ERZ508829 | MGnify/ENA primary metagenome ERZ508829 (study PRJEB26277, sample SAMN04329776) | human gut metagenome | biome: human-associated habitat | host: Homo sapiens | place: USA...
TTAAGATTAGGGCAGTTTTTAAAGCCAATTGATTTAACAGACGCAGGGATATAAACACTTTTTAGCTTTGGACAGTTTTTAAAATATCCTATTGACTTAAGCTGAGCATCTTTAGGTATATTTATTGTTTTGAGATTTTGCCAAGCTCCGGGTTTAGATCTATATACAGTGTCTGTAACAAATTCTTTCAAATTTTTAGAAACATTTATATTATCGATAGTATAAACACATTCAGGAAAACCGTCTATATAATCATCAAAAAAAATATTTGTAACTGTATAAAGTTTTCCTTCATTTTTTACGGTTTCAGGTATATACAATGTTTTAAGGTTTCCCTGTAAAAATGTACCTTCCATTTCTACATCTGTGGAACCAGGGGAGTGCTTGTATATAATACCATCAACTATAAACCCTGGAACCTCCATATTTCCGTTAAATTGAAATGCATTTACTGAACTGGTACACAAGATTAAAAATAAAATAAGAGCAATTGCAGTTTTTAAAGTCTTTTTCATATCGTTACATTCCTTTCGATTCTATATTTGACGTTTGTATTTGCTGTTTAAATATATTAAATTAACATTTGAGTATGGTATATTGTCAAAAAAGCTAATATTAAATCCATTACTAAAATAATGCAAAAAATAATCAATCATTGATTCTGATGACAGAACTCTGTTTGTTGGAAAATCGTTTATAATTACAATTTTGATGAAAATATCTCTATATTATTCAAGATATGTCATTATAGCGTTTCCACTTTCTCCTTTCTATTTATTAAGCGTTTCAAACCGCAAAAAGTCTCACCTGTTTTTAAAAATTACAATAAAAAAGCGGAACAAATTTGTTCCGCTTAAATTTATTTTACATTCTTATACACAACTTTTTTGCCGACTAAAATCTTTGCTTTTTTTACTCCGCTGCCTTTTAGATGTTTCTTCAGACTCTTAGCGACTTTCTTGTTCTTGACATAAAATTTTATGCCTTTTTTGGTGTTTTTGAACGCATTGTTTTCAATCTTCGGTGCGTTCTTTGTACTTTTTAATGTTACTTTAGATAGCCTTTTGCAGTTTGAAATGGATTCGCCTTTAATAGCTTTAATATTTTTTCCAAGATTGAGATTTTTAATATAACTATTATTTATTTTATTTATTTTTTTAACTGTCTTATAAATATGTACGGTTTTACTGTTTCCAACACACTGGTATAAAGTTTTTCCGTTTTTAGAAAGTATTTGATTACCTTTTACTTTAAATTTCTTATTATCTTTTGCAATTTTCACTTTAAGCTTAGGTGCATTTTGCAAATTAAGTTGTTTTAATGTTTTAGGTAATGATAATTTGGTCATTTTAGTACAGCTTAAAACATTTATATTTTCTAATTTTGAATTTGAAGTTAAATTTATGTTTTTCAAAGCTGGACAGAGTGGCAGACTGATGTCAGTAAGTTTAGAATTGTTAGGTATATTTATTGTTTTTAAGTAATCTAGTTTATGTGGATTAGAACTGTATCCTATGAAGAGAGAAATATCTATTTCTTCTAGGTTTTTTGATGCATTTATTACTTTGAGTGATTTATTAAAATCAGAATAACCTTCTTGATGTGAAATAGAAATTGATGCAATCGGATATGTAGCATTATTATATGTCACTGTTTCAGGAACATTAAAAATTTCTGTGCCTGACTTAATATCGATAATTACTGCTTTCGAATAATCAGTATTAATGTAATAAGTATAATTTTCATTTTCTATATATTTTTGATCTAAAACATTTGATAAATCAGGTGCATAAAGAGCCGATGTATTAACGGCTGATATGTTTATAATTGTGATTATTAATGTAACAGTTAAAATAAAAATTCGTTTTAAGGTTTTCATAATATTATCCTCCATCTATTGTTTATGATTGTGTAATAATGATTTTTTTATAAAAAATTTAACTCTCTATTATATAAGCGTTTCAAAACGCAAAAAGTCTCACTAATTTTAAAAAAATTAAAATAAAAAAGCGGAACAATTTAGTTCCGCTTAAAATTACTTCACATTCTTATACACAACTTTTTTGCCGACTAAAATCTTAGCTTTTTTTACTCCGCTGCCTTTTAGCTGTTTCTTCAGACTCTTAGCGACTTTCTTGTTCTTGACATAAAATTTTATGCCTTTTTTGGTGTTTTTGAATGCGTTTTTTTCTATTTTAGGGGCTTTCTTTTTGTTGCCGATTTTGAAATTAGATAGTTTTTTACAATTGCTTATCTTACTTATATAATCAACAGTTGAACATGTTTTTATTGACTTGAGTTTTTTACAGTTTGTTATTCCTGAAATTGAACTTACATATTTACCGCAAACAATTTCCTCTAATTTAGTCCACTTGTTAAACCCTCCTATAAATTCCACACCATCGGCTACGACAAGTTTTTTGCAAGTTTTTGCACATTTTGGACGTTTGTTATTAGATGTATCAAAATAACAATGAGTTAAAGCAAACGAAAATGGATATTCATCACATTTTATATCGGCTTTAATTTTTACGGTAGCATTTGTTGATAAAATATCTTTAACAGCGGCTGTTGGCATTTCTATGCAATATTCATCTCTAGCATCAAAAAAAATATTGTATTTTACACCATTCACAATTATATCTTTGTCCACATACTGTGGAGAACATGCTCTTAATATATCACTTATAGATTTGGTATTTTCATCTATCGCTATTGATGATAAAATACCAATAGAAGATATTAATAATACTGATAATATTGTTGTTGATATTGTTTTAATTATTTTCATGATTTATTCTCCCTTCACCAAAAGTATACTTTACCATGTAGCTTGATAATATTTGTCTGCGTATATATAATCTATATTATATACAGGAGCTAAAATTCCTGCATTATACCCTTCCAGATAGTGTTGCATAAACCAATAGGCATTTAATTTTGCTTCACTTAATCTGCTGGGTATTACTTTAACATTATCCTCGTATCTGTTTCTTATATATTTTATTCTGTCATTGCTTTTGTTGTTTGCATCTAGCAGTCCGATAATATTGGTATAATCTAAAGTTTTAGCTTGAATTCTAGATGTTAAACGAGTCCATTCAGAAGCTGAAAAATCACTGCGAGTGAATTTATTTTGACTATTAGCGTAATTACTATCACTCATTCTGTCGATCAAAACCTGAGAAACCCTTGTTCTGTGTGCGGCAAGATCACCAAAGTAATGCATGATTACACCAAAAATTAAAAACTTTCTATATTTCACTTTATCTCCGGTATAATCGCTTTTGTTACCATACCTTGATAATACATCTTTTGAAACATTACCTAAACAATGAATAAAGTTGTAATCAGTTACGCCATCAGTACCTCTGGCTATTTCAAATTGGTTACAATCAAATAAGGCCAGGCATTCATTTGCTACTTTATCGCATTGTTGACTTAATGACAGTGTACTGGATTTACTGATTTTAAGTGCATATGTCCATAGATATTTTAAAGTTGCATAATAGTTTCTATTACCATGTATGGCAGAACTATAAGTAGCATTTCCAGGATACCAATTATCGCAATTATTACAAATAGTTCTCATATCATTCCAATAAACATCTTTTAATTCTTTACCCACTGCTTCGGCTCCGTTCATTGCTTCATTAATAATAGCATTATGGACGCTTACAGCATAATATGGTGTAATATTATTTTCGTTTTCTTCAAAATTATGATCATTTTTAAGTATTTGCTTCTGTATAATAGCAGACATTTCAAATTCATTATTAGGCGGAGTGACACTCTCTCCGCCAATCTGAGCCGATACTGTCAAATTAATTGCTGAAGTGAATGTGACTGCTGCTGCAAGTGATAAGCATAGAATTTTTCTGAGTTTCATGTTAATATTTCCTTTCATGGTTATTACGGAGTATTTCCATCCATATTATAACATTTAAAAAATATAAAGTAAAGGAAATAATAAACATTTGTATACATATACAAATAAAGATGTTTATATTTGTGCATATATTACATGATATGGTAATGTATCAGACTTTATCCCTCCCTCCTATATTATTAAGCGTTTCAAAAAGCAAAAAGTCTCCTTAAATTAAAAAGTTTTTGCAGAAAAGCTAATCAACTTTCGTCAGCTTAAAATTTTATTTGGCAACAATCACACCATAAGGCGGAATTACGACACGATTTTTTATTTTTTCCTCAGTCAAAACATTTGTAAATTTCATATCTTTTTTCAGATTGATGATTTCTTCATGCTTATTGAAGTTCTGGAAGAAATAAAGATTTCCCCGTTTCCCCACAGTGACATTTTTCGGAAGGTCAACATCAAGATTTCGCTGAATGTTTATATTATGGCAGATGGCAGAGTAGAGTTTTTTAAGCAGTGTAATATCTGCAAAAGAAGCCAGATAATAAGCTTCGCCTTTTCCGTATTTGTTAACAAGCAGAGCAGGCCAGCCGGCATACCAGTCTTTTGTATAAGTGCCTATAACATTTGCTGTTGTCGGGTGAACAAGATCACAAATAATAGATGCTTTAAAAGACCCCTTAAACCCTGTCTTTTTATCTTCAACTGCTATTTCATTTTCCTGATGGTCGTATAAAGCATCAAAATCTTCTTCCCAAAGACCGAATAAATCTGATAATCCTTGTGCGGGAAGTTCGCCGTTAAAGCACAAATCGGTTTCATTAGCAAGTCCTGTGAAATATGTACCGACAAGAGTTCCGCCGTTTTTAACAAAAGCTTTCAGTCTTTCGGCTACTCCGTCTTTCAGCATATAAAGCATAGGTGCTATAAGCAGGTCGTATTTTTCAAATCCGGCAGTCGAATCAATAACATCACAAGGTATTCCTTCTTCCCAAAATGATGCATAGTGGCTCAGGCAGGCTTCGTTATATTTCATTCCTATATTTCTCGGCCCTTTTCCGTCATCAATTGCCCATTTGTTTTCTGTGTCGAATATGACAGCAACTTTAGCATTGATATCGGCGTTGTATAAATCAGCATTTAGCTTTTTAATGTCCTCGCCCACCTTGGAAACATTTTTAAATATCATTGTGTCAACTGCTCCGCGGTGAGAAATAACAGCACTATGCCATTTTTCACAAGAGCCGTTTGATTGACGCCACTGAAAATACTGAACTGTATTTGAACCGTGAGCTAAAGCCTGCATTGAAGTAAGCTCTAACAGATTAGGGTGACGAAGCCTTGAAACCCCGCACCAATTAGCGGTTGACGGGGTGTTTTCCATCATCATGAAAGGCTGATTTTTTAAAGAACGCATTAGGTCATGATTAAATGCTGTGGACATAGCATTCCAGTAATCATCACCCTCATGCCATGAAGGATATGAGTCCCATGAAATAACATCAACATCATTTATAAATTTTGAATAGTCAATGCCTGTATATAATCCCATCATATTAATTGTGCAGGGGATATCGGGATTTACAGCTTTAACGGCTTTAACCTCTTCCCTATAGAAATCAAGCGTTTGTTCTGTACAAAATCTGTTCCAATCAAGATTAAGTCCATGAAGAACGGGCATTCCATGCTCGGCCGGTGCTTCAATTTGCTCCCAGTCTGTATATTTCTGACTCCAGAAGATTGTATACCAAGCGTCGTTTAGCGCTTCTAAATCATTGTTGTATTTTTCTTTAAGCCAGTTTCTGAAAGCGTGCTGACACTTGCCACAATAGCATTGTCCGCCCAGTTCATTAGAAATATGCCACATAATTACTGCCGGGTTGTTTGCATATCTTTCAGCTAAACGGGTGTTTATTTCTTTGGTTTTTCTTCTGTAAACAGGAGAAGTATAACAGTGATTGTGTCGGCCGCCGTGAAGATTTCTTACTCTGTTTCTCTCAACTCTTGAAACCTCAGGATATTTGTGTGTGAGCCAAACAGGCCGTGCACCTGTAGGAGTTGCAAGAATAGTGTATATTCCGTTTTCATAAAGTGTGTTTATGACTTTGTCCATCCATGAAAAATCATATACTCCGTCATCGGTTTCAAGCATTGACCATGCAAAAACTCCGAGTGTAACGCAGTTAAATCCCGCCTTTTTCATATATTCAATATCTTTTTCAAAAACTCCGTCAGTTTTTAACCATTGTTCAGGGTTATAATCTGCACCGTGAAGCAGATTCGGGAATTTCGGTGTTATTGACATTTTATTATTCATGTTTTTTCCTTTCTCGTCACCGGGTATTGCCGGATGTTTGGTTTTCTGCCTGATTTGTAATATCTTCTGTTTCTTTAACATTTAGAATATACCATCTTGAACCTATTTTTGCAGCATAAACATTGAACTCTGTTTCATCGGCTGATTTTGAGCCTTCAAATTTAACTGTGGCCTTTATATTTTTTCCTTCTTCAATACTTATGACTTTTCCGAATTGAGATTGATAGTTCATCTCTTCTTCAATAATTTCTCCTTTATTCATATCAGAAACTTTATCAATCTTAACGTCGGTTTCAAAGTCTTTTCCGTAAACATCTATATAGTCAGAATAAAGCACCTTTAAAGCCTCATCTTTTTTCAAATCCTGTGCTTTTATACCTTTGTCATTTGCATCTGCAAGGTCATCTGTAAAACATCCGTTATATTTATCATAATCCATTTCGGCAATCGAAGTAAAGTATTGTTCAACTAATTCTTCAGGACTGTTTTTAAACAGTATTCCCTGACTATACAAAGCAAAAAAAATTATGCCCGCAACCAAAATAATGAGTGCAATTAAAACGATTTTTTGATTTTTCTTTTGTTTGGTCGTTTTAGTTTTAGGCTTTTTGCCCATTGCTAAACGCTCTTTTGCCAGACGTTCCTGTTCTTCAGGCGGAAGAAATCTTTCGGGAGTTTTAGTTTTATATTTCTCTGCCGCTTTTATCTTTATGTCGGGATTTCCGTATCCGCAGTGTTCGCAGTATTCTTCTGTATATTCTTTGCCGCAGCTTTTGCATATTTTAGGCATGGTAATTATCCTTTCTTTACTATTGAATTTAAGAAAAGTGTAACATAATTAAAGCGTGTTTGCAAGTGGGTTTTATCAATGTATTAACATTTTATTGTAAATTTAATTCGGTCTTTCCTTTATTATTCGTTTACTGCAAAGTAAGCCTATTAAAAGAATGACAGGAAACATAACGGCAGATAAAAGACCTGTTTTAAGATTATCATTTAATGAACTTGATACAAATCCTACTGTTGCAGGTCCCAGAGAGCAACCTGTATCTCCCGCTAAAGCAAGAAGAGCAAACATTGCAGTTGAGCCTTTCGGGCATTTCTCTGAAGCTAGGCTGTATGTTCCCGGCCACATTGCACCGACTGAAAATCCGCATATTCCGCAGCCGAGCAGTGAAAGAATAGCTATAGGCGATAAAGATGACAAAATATAGCTGAATATACAAATCAAAGCGCAGATACTTAAATATTTTGTCAGGTTAACCTTGTCGGCAATTTTTGCATGAAATACTCTTGAAGAGCCCATTAATATGGCAAAGAAGCACGGACCGGCAAGGTCGCCGACAGTTTTTGAAACCTTCAGTCCGCTTTCTGCGAATGCAGACGCCCATTGACTCATTGCAAGTTCTGAAGCTCCTGCACAAACCATAAGAAGTGCCAAAATCCAAAAGATTTTTGTTTTCAGTAATTGCGTAATTGTCATACCTTCGCCGTTTTCGACAAGGTTTGAAATAGGAACCTGAGTAAAATAAAAAGTATTGAAAATAGGTATGATTGCCCAAAGGCAGGCAACAAGCTTCCATGAATTCATACCTAACACAGAAAACAGAGCAGTTGAAATTAAAACAACAAGTACGGACCCCCAGCAATAAAAAGAATGCAGCAAACTCATTGCGGCCGATTTACCATCAGTCGGACAAGCTTCAACTATAGGGCTTATTATGACTTCAGCCAGTCCTCCGCCGACAGCATATAAAACAACAGCGATACATATTCCGATATAATGATTTGAAAATAAATCAGGCAGAAGACCCAAAGCTATAAGTCCGACTGCTGCGAAGATGTGTGCAATAACAGCTAAAACCCGATAACCGATTTTGTCTGCGAATTTTGCCGAAATCAAATCGACAATCAGCTGCGTTCCGAAGTTGATTGTAACAAGAAGTCCTATTTTATCAAGTGAAATATTATAAGCATTGTGAAATGTCAGAAATAACAGCGGTGCAAAATTATTGACGATTGCCTGAGTTATGTAACCTATATAGCTGGCGGCTATGGTATGTTTGTAATTATTGCGAATGCTCATATAATCAGTCCTTCGTTTTTATATAATTGGCTTTGTTAATGACTATATTATATTATAAGTTTTCAGTCAAGTATAGTATTATATTACCTTGTTTTTGTCAATTATTATCCTAATTGTTTTAAAAAGAAAAACATATGACGGTTATTTAACAAAAGAACGAATAAAATCGACATAAAATTTAAGGCTGTAAGCACTTAGTTGCTTACAGCCTTTTTGTAAAGAGCCTGCGAAAAAGATGAATGAAATCTATCCGACAGCCTACAAAATACCATCTTACTTGTTCTTTCAATGCCTTGATTTGTCACATTTATTTGAGATATATGGAATTTGGATTGTTTTGTCAGACATTGAAGACCCTGTGTAAACTGTTGTTTCTCTGGTTATCGAACAGGTCTGATTATTTTTATTAACAGTAAAATTCCATTGGATAGGCTAAATACGAGATTTCATCTAATTCATCAACAGTTACCAAACCCGACGGTGCATTTAAAACGCTCGGAATGCGGTTGACAATAGTTGCGCATGTATGCTCAACTGTAGCGGGTTTGACTACGTGAAATTCGGTATTAGGTTCGCCTGTGATTTTCCAGTCGCACATATCGCCGTCATCGGGACCGTATACCTTGCCTATACATTTGGTTTCAATTATCGGACCTTGAAATGTTTCGGTTTCTACAACAGCCGCCATTCCAATACACTCTCCCTTAGGAATTGTTCGCTGCATTGTAGAGGAGTAAACATCATCGTCCTTAAAATACGGAACACACTTTTGTGTCTGGCTTTTAATTGTAAGCCCAAGCTTTGCTGCAAGGCTTTCGTTTGAGTTCCATACATAGCACGGCTCTATAGTTTCGGGATGTGCAATTTGATTTTCAAATTCCTCTGCGCTTAATCCTACCCCATGAGCCTTTGCCAAAGCCAGTCCGTAATCCTCAACATTGTAGCTTACCGCACCTTCGATTTTTTTGATACTGTTACAGCTTCCGGCAATCATACCAATCATGTTTATCCAGAAAGTATCCTCCATTCCGCTTCCGACAAATGTACAGCCATGTTCTTTTGCGATTACATCAAGAGTGTTAGCGCGTACAGGGTCGGTTGTCCAGCAATAGGTAGCCTCCTCGCAGGTCGAGATGACGTTGATTCCGCGGCTTAGACATTTAACATATTGTTCGTAGCAGTCACTAACCAGACTGAAAAGTGTAACAACTGCGATATCGGCATCGGTGTTGTCCAAGACTTCATCGGCATTGCTGCTGATAATCACACCTGTTTTCACACCAAGCTCTGCAAAATCACCGATATCCATACCTACCACTTCAGGATCTATATCAATTGCACCGACAATTTGAACTCCGTGCTCATACATATATCGCAATGTATATTTGCTCATTTTTCCGCATCCATACTGAATAGCTTTGATTTTTTTCATAATTAACAATCCTCTTTCCTTAAAAATTTATATAGTTAAATCCTTGTAAAACTGTCGCAGTGTTTCACATGAATTTTTAAATTTACTCATTTCATCATCATTCAAATCTAATTCCAAAATATCTTTTATGCCGTTTCTGTTCACCACCGCGGGAACGCCGATAGTTACACCCTGTTCTCCGAACTCTCCGTTAAGCGCCGAGGAAACTGTTAAAATTCTGTTTTCATCACGGAAAATTGCCTTTGTAATTTCGGTAAGTGCCATGCCGATTCCGTAATAGGTTGCTTGTTTTGCTTTGATTATGATTTGTGCGGATGTACGCACTTCCTCTTGAATATTTAAAAGCTCATCCATGGAGAATTTATTGTTTCGTCTTACAATGTCGATAACGGATTTTGTTGAAATAAGAGCCTGCGACCATGGAACAAATTCACTGTCACCGTGTTCTCCGATTACATAAGCGTGAATGTTTCTCGGACTTATATCGAAATATTTTCCGACAAGGAAACGGAGTCGTGCCGTATCAAGCGTTGTGCCGCTGCCGATAACCTGTTTTGCAGGAAATCCCGAAATTTTTCGTGTGATATATGTCAAAATATCCACAGGATTTGTTGCAACGAGAAAAATTCCATTAAATCCCGCCTTCACAATAGGGTCGATAATGGTTTTGAAAACTGCGGCGTTTCTGTTGAGAAGATTTAATCGGGATTCTCCCGGCTTTTGTGCCACACCCGCACAAATAACAACAATATCCGCATCGCTGCAATCGTTGTAATCTCCTGCATAAATCTTCATGGCAGACGGAGCGAACGGTAATCCGTGGTTTAGGTCCATGGATTCTCCGATAGTTTTTTCTCTGTTAATGTCAATGAGCACCATTTCGTCGCAGCCGTTTTGATTAAGCATTGCATAAGCGTAAGTCATGCCAACCATTCCTGTTCCGACAATTGCAATTTTTTTAGCATCCTTTTCCATTCAAACATCTCCTTATTCTAGGACAGTGCCCGCACAGCCAGCGGCTAAGGGTTTACTGAAAAATCTGTTGTGATATTATTATGCACCGAATTTTATAAAATAGACATATAGACTGAAAATTAACCGTTCAGTTACAATTGTTTCTATTAAAAAGCAGAAAACAACTGATAGAGGAAGCTTGCAAACTAACTGATAAAAACGACCTTCTGGCTTAATATTTCAAAAATTATTAAGGCAATAACCTCTCTCTAACAGTGAGATGTTTTAACTGTGTATTCAATCCCTATCGTAAAAATATAATTTACGATAAAAAATGTTTAAAATGGCCTTAACAATTGTGTCAACTTAAGATGCCGTAAAACTGAAAAGGCTCGCAAAGATTTAAGAGCCTTTGCAAGCCTTTTGTCTTGTGGTAACCATGTAATGAACGGTGATTTTAGTGTAAGTTCAAGTGTGTTTATTTAAAGGAAATAATATAAATAAAAAAAGCTCGGTTAAACCGAGCTTTTTTGGTGCGGATAACAGGACTTGAACCTGCACCGAGTTGCCCCGACTAGAACCTGAATCTAGCGCGTCTGCCTATTCCGCCATATCCGCATATGTTGTTTTCTGTTTTTTACCCGACAGAAACACTTAAAGGTACTTTAAGTAAAGACTCGAGGCGGACGCTGTTGCGTTGACCCGCATATTTCAAAAAGCTATTATATGCTTTTAACTAAAACAATCTGACTATCCAGGGAATTCCATATGTTATAAAACACATTATTGCAGTTGCCAAAAACAATCCCAAAAGTATTGCAGGAACTGCTTTCTTTAGCTTAACACCTAAAAGTGCGGCAAGCAATGCCCCGGTCCATGCGCCCGTTCCCGGAAGGGGAATACCTACAAAAAGCATCAATCCCAAAAATTCGACCTCTTTTATTTTATCGGCTTTTGGTGAGTTTTGCTTTTCCTCAAGCCAAATTGCACATTTTCTTGTAGGCTTCCATTTTTTCATCAATTCTAACACTTTTTTTATAAAAAGTAAAATAAATGGAATCGGCAGAATGTTCCCTGCTATGCAGAATACAATCGCTTTTATCATTGAAATATGAAGAAGCGGTGCAACAATTAAACCGCCCCTGAGTTCAACAATCGGTATCATTGAAACGAAAAACAAAATCATTTCTTTTGGAAGAAACGGGAATGTTGAAGTAAACCAGTTTGTAATCGTCTCAGCCAAAAAACCACTCCTTTGTCTCAGCGTCATTTTTATGATATTTGAATAATAAAAAACCAACTTTGATAATGATACCATATTTGTTTGAAATAATCAAGTACAATTTTTATTTTAATTTTGCAAAACCGAGTATTATTAAGAGTATTCCGCTCAAAAAAGATAAATCAAGCCTGTTAGAAATTTTAAGGGAAATTATTTCACCTATTCTAGACCCAAGCTTTATTCCTATAAGTCCAAGGAAAAAACATAAAAGCACTCCGTATATAAAATAGCCTTGACTTATTCCTAGCCCCCCTGAAAAACCGCTTGCCAAGGAATCAACAGACAATGCGAGTCCTAAAAAAGAAGCTTCTTTGATAGAAAGGCTTTTCGATTTGTCCAAGTCTGCTTTTGTTTCATCAAGAAAAATGACAAGAAGTATTGATTTTTTTACACATTCTAAATTAAAAAGCTCTTTTCCTCTGCAATGTGCCAAAATACTTTTTATAAACGGCAGGAATAAGTTTAAACACCCAATTGTGAACAGAAGTCCTCCGCTTAATATTTTAATTGTTTTTAAACTAAGTCTATCCGAAATGAAATCGGCAAATATCAATGAAACGGCAAATATTACCGCACTTATTAAATTTATTATAAATGCACAATGAAAAGGAATTTTTATTTTTCCAAGTCCATAGGTTATTGAAGTTGCAAAGCTGTCGATGCACACAGCCAGTACCAATAAAGATATAATGAGCATTTTATTCACCCTCTCAAATCATCGTATGATTTTAAGAGGTTTTGTGTGAGTAAAATATTTTTTGTCAAATATGCATTTATTAGATTGTATTATGATTATCGAAGTATGTACTTAGGTTGTGTTTATACAAAATAAAAATTCAATTGTCAACTTACATCCAACAAACGGTTGACAATCAAAAAACAGCGTGCTAATCTATTATAGGTGATGAAAATGACATTAAAAGAAGAAGTGTTGAATATTCTCGAAGAAAACAAGGGTAAAAATGTTTCAGGAGCAGATTTGTCTGAAAAATTATTTGTTTCAAGAAGTGCAATATGGAAAGTTATTAAATCATTGAGAAGTGACGGATATGAGATTTCTGCCGCAACAAATAAAGGATATACATTGTCAAAAGACAGCAATATTCTTTCAAAATCCGGGATAATTGCATATTTGGATGAAAAAACAAAAAACAGCACTATAATTGATGTCCGCCAAAATGTTACTTCAACTAACACGGTATTAAAAGAAATTGCTGTGAACGGAGGCAAGCAGGGATATGTTTTAATTGCACAGGAACAAACAGCGGGCAAAGGCCGTCTTGGACGCACATTTTATTCTCCGAACAGCACAGGTATTTATATGTCTGTTCTTTTAAGACCTAAAATGACAATAGAAGATTCGCTTTTGATAACGACATCAGCGGCTGTAGCCGTTTCGAGAGCTGTTGAAAAGTTATCTGAAAAAAAGGCTCAGATAAAGTGGGTAAATGATGTATTTGTTGACGGACGAAAAATATGCGGAATTTTAACGGAATCATCTTTGGACTTTGAATCCGGATGTCTTGAATACGCTGTTGTCGGGATAGGTGTAAATATTTCAAAACCGGACGGGGATTTTCCTGATGAGATAAAAGGTATTGCAGGAGGATTTCTTGATAATGTAACAGGGAATGTAAGGTGCAAGCTCATAGCCGAAATAATTAACGAGCTTGCTAATCAGATGGAGAATCTAAGTTCAAGATATTATCTTAATGAATACAAACGCAGAAGTTTCTTGTTAGGCAAAAACATTATTGTTATAAAACCAAATAAAAAAAGAAAGGCAAAAGCTATTGATATCGACAGCAGAGCAAAGCTCGTTGTTGAATACGAGGATAAGTCCGTTGAGCATTTATCAAGCGGAGAAGTCAGCATAAGGCTTGAAAAATAAAATTTATATAATTTAAAAGTCAGTAAAGAAAGGAAGATTTAATTATGAAAATAACAACAAAAGAAATTACGATTGCGGCAGTTTTAACTGCGATAACATGTGTTTTAGCACCTATCTCTATACCAATCGGCCCTGTTCCGATTTCACTGGGATTTTTCTGTATTTTTCTTGTCGGGGCAATGCTTCCTCCTCATCTTGCTGTCATGTCAACACTTGTTTACATAGTACTGGGAGCTGTCGGTGTTCCTGTGTTCACAAACTTTGAGGGCGGTTTGCAAAAGCTTGTCGGTCCAACCGGCGGATATCTCACAGCTTATCCGTTAATGGCATTGATTATAGCTCTTTCAATTGTTTTGTTCAAGAAGAAAAATATTATTTCAATTGTTGTGGGTATGGTTATATCACTTATTGTGGGTTATACTTTCGGTACTGCTTGGTTTGTTATTTCGACAGGAAGCACTATAAAAAATGCATTGCTGCTTTGTGTTACTCCTTTTATAATAGTAGATTTAGTTAAACTTGTTTGTGCGTCTGTATTATCACTGGCTATGAGTAAGGCTCTTTTGAAAGCAAATATCAAAGTATAAGGTTTATTTAATAAGTAAAGTTCAGATAATAATGTTAAAACAAAAATCCCCTAAAAGAGAAGAATTATTCCTTTAGGGGATTTTTATATGGTCGAGATGACAGGACTTGAACCTGCGGCCTCTGCGTCCCGAACGCAGCGCTCTACCAAACTGAGCCACATCTCGATATGAGAGATTGAAAAATCAATCTCTTTTTATTTTGTTAACCTCTTAATAAATGTTTGTATATCCATGCTGTGAAGCGTTCAGGCAAAATGAATAAAAGCAGCTGAGCTGTGCACGGAATTAAAAAATCAAATATATTGGAAAATCCGCTTTTAAAAAGATTTTTTCTAACCTTTATAAATGATTTGGTGTTAGCCCAATTTTTACGGCGTTTTAAATTGTCCTTTGAAACACGGTATTTAACCAAAACTTCGGGAAGATTTTCGCCGACGGCACCTGCCATTAGCATTTTTGTAACGAATTCATAATCTTCACAGCGTTTTATATTAGTATATCCTCCGACCTTTTCAGCCATGGATTTTTTGAAAATCAAGGTCTGATTGTTAAAAGGATTTCTTCTCTTTGCGTATTTTAAAATTTCTTTATGAGTAACGGGAGTTTTTTTGACGGCAATGGACTTGCCGGTATCGTTATCAAACTCTTCAATATATGCACCGACCATATCGAGTTTTGGATTTTTCAAAAACATCAAAAGCTGTTTTTGACAGCGTTCAGGAAGACAAACATCATCTGAATCCATTTTAGCAATTAAATCATATTTGCATGCCTTTATGCCTGCATTTGCAGCAAGACCTGTTCCCACATTTTCAATAAGGCGTACAGAATTGAAAATGCCGCTATATTCACTTTCAAAAGATTTAACTATTACATTTAACTCATCTGTAAGCTTCCCGTCGCAAACTAAAACAAAGTCTGAAGGGGGCACAGTTTGAGTAAGCATGCTTTCTAAACTTTCAGAAAGGTATGCGGGATTTTCTTTTATATAAACTGACATAAGTACGCTGTATGGCGGTAAATTATTCCTTATAAAATCCATAATTGTTTATCCTTTTTATAAATATAACAAGCAGCTTATGTTTACTGTATCTATTAAAAAAATTGCTTTGATTGCAGTTAACTGAAAAATAAAAACTTTCTTATATTTTAAGTTATAAGCAGTCATTAATATTGACATATATAATTATAGTATAATCATTTTAATTTGTCAATTAAAATATTAGTATTAACATGTTAAATTGCGTCTTTTTTTATACTTGATTATATGGTTAAAAGATGATATAATAACATTAAATAATGGCAAAGCCCATGTTAAATAACTTGAAAATAGGTTTTCAGTAAAACTGCGTTTCGCAAATTGTGATATTATGAAATTAATGTGTAAATCTCAGAATTCAGATTATGTTATAATCAATAATATCATACATATGAATTAGAAAGGCGTTGCAAAAATGAATAATAAAGAACAGTTCAAAAGAATGGTAATGTTCTTTTCGGGATTTATAATAGCACTTGCAGTTTCGGGAGTATTCAGTGTTATATGGACATCATGCTATAACTACAGTGAGGATTTAAAACAGGATATTTTTTGGCGGAACGGAAATGTTCTGCTTGTTTTATTGTATATGCTTTTATATATGGTGTTCGGAAGATCATTCGGGGGATTTCGTGTCGGCTCGCTTAAAACGGTTGGTTTAATCGGTTCACAGGTTCTGACGATATTGTTTACCAACTTTTTCGCTTATATATTTATCAGTTTAATAAGCAGGGGATTTCTCAAACTCGGTCCGACTGTTCTTATGACTATAATTGATTTTATTTGTATTATCATTTGGTCGTTTGCCAGTAAGGCTATTTATTCGAGAATATATCCGCCTAAGAAGATGATTATTGTTTTCGGAAGTACTTCTGCACGTGATTTGGTTCAGAAAATGAGCACTCGTGTTGATAAATACCTTATTTGTTCTTCAATAAGTATCGAGAATCCTCTTGAGGTTATTAACCAAAAAATATTGGGGTATGACGGAGTAATTTTATGTGATATTCCTTCTCAGATAAGGAATAAAATATTAAAGTACGCATATGAACATTCCATAAGAACCTATATAAATCCTAAAATTTCTGATATTATTGTACGTGGTGCCGATGAGGTTCATTTGTTTGATACCCCTCTTATATTAAGCAAAAATATCGGTCTCGGTTTTGAAGAGAAATTAGTCAAAAGGGTTGTCGACATTTTTTTATCACTTATCGGCGTTGTCATAACTTCACCGTTTATGATGATTATTGCACTATGTATAAAGTTTTATGACAGAGGACCGGTTTTTTACAAGCAAACTCGTCTGACACAGGGCGGAAGAGAGTTTAATGTTGTAAAATTCAGAAGCATGATTGTAAACGCCGAGAAAGACGGTGTGGCAAGACTTGCATCAGATAATGATAAGAGAATTACCCCTATCGGGAAGTTTATAAGAAAAATTCGTTTTGATGAGCTTCCGCAGCTTTTTAATATTTTGATTGGTGATATGTCGTTTGTCGGACCTAGACCGGAACGCCCCGAAATAGCAAAGCAGTATGCTGAGGATATGCCGGAATTTAATTTCAGATTAAAGGTAAAAGCCGGACTTACGGGATATGCACAGGTTCTCGGCAAGTATAATACTACGCCTTATGATAAGTTAAAGCTTGACTTGATGTATATAGAAAATTATTCTGTTTTGCTTGATTTAAAAATTATGCTTCAGACGTTGAAGATAATTTTTGTTCCTGAGAGTACTGCGGGAATTGAAAACGGAAGAACTACAGCCCAAAAAGAGAATAAAAAAATAGATGCAAAATAAATTTCATTTGTTAGGAGAGTGCTTTTAAATGAGTAAAAAAACTAGAAGAAAGGTTTCAAAAAAAGAAGAAATATTAGCGGCAGTTTTGCTTTTTGTAGGTGTCGGATTAATACTTTTATATACTTTTTCTGCTAAAGAATATATAGATTCAGAGACAGAAGCTCTCAGCAGAACACTTGAGGCTTATGCTATAGAGGGCAGCGGCAATCAGTTTGAAGATTATGATAATTCATTGGATATTAAGACAGACAAAGATGGATATCAATATATCGTAAATTTGAAACTGGATGCCTCAGTTTCGTTGGTAGCAGTAGAAAACGGCGGATATAAATTGCAGCTCAATGATAAATCAGAAGTTGATGAAACAACAATTATTGATGACAGCGGTAATGCTATTGAAATGAAACAATCAGATAACTTTGTTATCTCAACGTTAAACGATAAGACAATAGATACTTTTAATCTTGACGGACATTCAATTGTTATAAAAAATAATACATATTATGCTGATGGCATTGAGATTAATTTGCCGCAGAATCCAACAGAGACGCAGACTGTAACAGAAACAGAGTCTAAAACTAAGGTATCAAAGAACAGTGTAATTAGCACAAGCAAGACATCTTCTGCTAATACAGTTAAAACAACTGCTGTTAATACTGTAACTCAGAATAATACGACCAAAAGAGCAGCAGTCAATACCACAAAGAAGGTTGTTAAAACCACTAAGGTTATTACGAAAAAGCCTAAAAAAACCACAACGAAAAAGACAACCACTACTGAAGAAGAATCATATGTAAGCCCAAACTCAGACTTGAATGAAGTAGTTAAGCTTGTAAATGAGGAGCGTGCAAGCCGAGGTATTGCACCATTAAAAATGAAGCTTGTACTCAACAAAATGGCTCAGGTCAGAGCGAAAGAATCATCAAAGTTCTGGTCACACACAAGACCTGACGGTTCAAGTGCCGAAACAATAATGGCAGATTACGGAGTAAGCTACAGATACTTCGGTGAAAACTTAACCAGCGGTGCTCCTACTCCTGCAGAAGCAGTTAAAGACTGGATGAATTCACCGCCTCATAAAGCAGCTATTTTGAACAAGAAATTCGAATATATCGGTGTAGGATATTATTATTATAAGAATGACCCTGATAATTACAAGTACTATTGGTCACAAATTTTCTATACTCCATAATAAAATTGCAAAAAACCGACGCAGAATTATTACTGCGTCGGTTTTTTTATTATTTTATTTTTACAGATTTAATTTTGCTCCACTCTTTACCGTAAACATTAACTCTTTTCCCGTTTAATATAACATTCTGATATGCTTTAACCTTAACATAATATTTTTTCTTGCGTTTTAGCTTTTTAATGGTTATTGAATTTTTCTTTACAGCATACCGTTTAGTTTTTGCAAAATTAAATTTCTTATTCGGAGAAATCTTTACAATATATCCAGTAGAATCCTTAACCTTTTTCCATGAAACTCTAATGGTCTTCTTTTTTGGTGATTTTACTTTGAGCTTAGTTACTTTTTGTACTTTAGGTGCTTGGTCAGGTGTAAAGTCATAAATTTTTTCAGGATACAGCCATTCTGTTTCTGATTTTCCATTGCTAGCATATGTATTGTTAAGTGATATAATACCATTAAAATCAGTATTCTTATCAACGATTAAATAATCAGTATATGTTGCACGGCATTTGCATAGATATTTAGGATAGTAAACATTGTATTTAAAAGGTTCGGCATATCTGACTGTAGCCGCACCATTTACTGAAAAGCTTAGTACATAAATTTTATATTTTAAGAAAAATTCAGGTGAGCACTTATTCAGTATTTCAGGTTTGTCTTTTAGTTTATTTTTAGCAGTAGTATAATTTGTAATCACAGACCAAGTGCAACCATGAGTGGCACCACCACCAGACCTTTCAAGATTACTCTGTGGAGCTTGAACCGAGTTATCAGCCAGTGAAGTAACACTGCTGAACATAGTCAGGCTCATAATCACTGTAATAAAAATGCTTATAATTTTTTTCATTTTAATACCCCCACATAATGTTATAGTTTAATTATAAGGAATATTTACAGGGGTGTCAAGTATTTCCATAAAAAATACCGATACGAGATAATCGTATCGGTATTTCTGATATATAAGCTTTGTAGTGCTTAATTATTTCTCTTCTTCACCGTAAAGCTTTTGCAGTCTTAACAAATAATCATATCTGTCAGCTGCGTTCTTAACAGCGTTGTCAAAGAGCTTTTCAGCTCTTTCAGGATTTTGTCTGGCAAGAGCGTTGTATCTAACCTCGCCCATGATAAAGTCTTTATAATCAGCAGTTGGAGCCTTAGAATCAAGAATAAACGGATTCTTTCCTTCTGCTCTTAGTGCTGGGTTGTATCTGTATAGATGCCAGTAACCTGCCTGGACAGCCTTCTTTTCTTCTGTCTGAGCGATTGACATTCCGCCCTTGATACCGTGGTTGATACATGGAGCATAACCGATAATTAATGAAGGACCGTTGTAAGCTTCAGCTTCGGTAATAGCCTTGATACACTGGTTGTAATCAGCACCCATAGCAACATGTGCAACATATACATAACCATAGCTCATAGCAATTCCGGCTAAGTCTTTTTTCTTAACTTCCTTACCTGCAGCAGCGAACTGTGCGATAGCACCTGTTGGAGTTGACTTAGATGACTGACCGCCTGTGTTTGAGTAAACCTCAGTGTCAAATACGAAGATGTTTACATCTTCACCCTGTGCAATAACATGGTCAAGACCTGAGAATCCGATATCATAAGCCCAGCCGTCTCCTCCGAATACCCACATAGATTTCTTTCTCAAGAAGTCTTTGTCTTTTAGGATTTCGTCAGCAGCTTTTGTTTTAGCCTTTGTGAGTGCAGCGATTAACTCATCAGTTGCAGCTGAGTTAGCAGCACCGTCATCAATAGTTGTCAGATAGTTATCAATAGCCTTCTTTAGAGGTGCACTCTTTGAAGTTTTCTTTAGTTCAAGAATTTTAGCAATTGCTCTTTGTCTGATAGTGTTCTGAGCTAAGAACATACCATAACCATACTCAGCGTTATCCTCGAACAATGAGTTTGCCCAAGCAGGACCCTTGCCAAGCTTGTTGGTTGTGTATGGTGTTGTAGGTGCAGAACCGCCCCAGATTGATGAACATCCTGTTGCGTTTGCAATATACATTCTGTCGCCGAACAATTGAGTTATAAGTTTTGCGTATGGAGTTTCTCCGCATCCTGCACAAGCACCTGAGAATTCAAGTAATGGCTGTTTGAACTGTGAACCCTTAACTGTTGTAGTCTTGAATTTTTCAAGAACATCAGCCTTTTCAGGAAGTGTTAATGCGTAGTTGAATACTTCTTGTTCTGCAATTTGTGACTCAAGAGGCATCATGTTAAGTGCCTTGTTGCCCTTCTTACCAGGACATACATTTACACAAGAGCCGCATCCTGTACAGTCAAGTGCTGAAATTGTCATAACAAAGTTATAACCAGGCATACCTGTCATAGGAACTGCCTTGTCCTTAGCAAGCTGAGGAGCGTTAGCAAGCTCTTCGTCTGTCATTACAGCAGGACGAATTACAGCATGAGGGCAAACATATGAACAGAAGTTACATTGGATACAGTTTTCGCTGTTCCATGATGGAACATCAACTGCAATTCCTCTCTTCTCGAATGCTGCTGAACCCTGAGGGAAAGTACCGTCTGCCATATCAACAAATGTTGAAACAGGAAGCTTATCTCCCTCTTGAGCATTACAAGGAATCTGAATATCGTTAACAAACTTCTGAAGTGTTTTATCGTTTGTCTTAACCTTAGCCATACCCATTTTTGAGTCTTTAGCTTTTTTCCATGATTCCGGAACTTCGATTTCAACAACCTGCTCACAGCCGGCGTCGATAGCGTCGTGGTTCATCTTAACGATAGCTTCACCCTTCTTAGAATAAGAAGCAGTAGCAGCGTCCTTCATATACTTGATAGCATCATCCATTGGAATAATACCTGAAAGCTTGAAGAATGCAGATTGCAGAACAGTGTTGATTCTGTTTCCGAGTCCGATTTCTTTACCGATTTTAACACCGTTGATTGTATAGAACTTAATATTGTTTTCAGCAATATATCTCTTAACCTGACCAGGTAGGTGCTTTTCAAGACCTGCCATATCCCATTGTGTGTTGAGAAGGAATGTTCCGCCCGGCTTGATATCAGAAACCATATCATATTTATTGATGTACGATTCGTTATGACAAGCAACGAAATCAGCTTGGTTAATTAGATATGTCGATTTGATAGGAGTTTCACCGAATCTCAAGTGAGAAACTGTTACACCGCCTGATTTCTTTGAGTCATATGAGAAGTATGCCTGAGCATAAAGGTCTGTATGGTCACCGATAATTTTAATAGAGTTCTTGTTAGCACCAACAGTACCGTCAGCACCGAGTCCCCAGAATTTACAAGCAGTTGTTCCGGCAGGTGCTGAGTCAAGCTTTTCGTTAGCATCGAGTGAAAGATAAGTTACATCATCATCGATACCGATTGTGAATTTAGGCTTAAAGCTTTCTTTCCACTCAGCATTCCAATATACAGCCTTAATTTGTGCAGGGGTTGTATCTTTTGAACCCAGACCGTATCTTCCTGAAGCAACTGTGATGTTATGGAATTGTGTTCCCTTAAGAGCAGCTACTACATCTAAATATAGAGGTTCGCCCAATGCACCAGGCTCTTTTGTTCTGTCAAGAACAGAAATCTGTGTACATGTAACAGGAATAGCTTCAACAAGCTTATCAGCACAGAAAGGTCTGTATAGTCTAACCTTAACAAGACCGAGCTTTGTGCCTTCTGCTGCATTTAAGTAATCAATTGTTTCTTCAATTGTGTCACAAACTGAACCCATAGCAACGATAACATGTTCAGCATCAGGTGCACCGTAGTAGTTGAAGAGTTTATAGTCTGTGCCAATCTTCTTATTGACTTTATCCATGTATTCTTCAACAATACCAGGAATAGCATCATAGTACTTGTTGCAAGCTTCACGAGCCTGGAAGAAGATATCAGGGTTCTGAGCTGTACCACGTAAAACAGGGTGCTCAGGGTTTAATGCTTTATCTCTGAAAGCTTGAATTGCTTTTTTATCAACCATTTTCGCAACATCTTCTTTATCCCAAACTTCAATCTTTTGAATTTCGTGAGATGTTCTGAAACCGTCAAAGAAGTGTAAGAAAGGAACTCTTCCCTTGATTGTTGCAAGATGAGCAATTGTACCTAAATCCATAACTTCCTGAGGGTTTGTTGAACATAGCATTGCAAAACCTGTCTGACGGCATGCATAAATATCTGAGTGATCTCCGAAAATGTTAAGTGCATGTGATGCAACACAACGAGCTGAAACATGAATTACACATGGAAGCAGTTCTCCGGCAATCTTATACATATTAGGAATCATTAGAAGCAATCCCTGTGAAGCTGTATAAGTTGTTGTAAGAGCACCGGCTGCCAAAGAACCGTGAACTGTTCCTGAAGCACCGGCTTCTGATTGCATTTCCGCAACTTTAACAGGTGTATCGAAAATGTTTGTTTGACCCTTTGCCGACCACTGGTCAGTAACTTCAGCCATAACTGAAGAAGGTGTGATAGGATAGATAGCAGCTACCTCTGTAAATGGGTATGACGCCCATGCAGCGGCATTGTTACCATCCATGGTTTTCATTTTTCTTGCCATTTTTAAAATCCTCCTCAAAAATGTTTAGCAATGAATATTTTATTACCCGATTGAGTAAAAACTTTTAAAAATATACCGAATTAAAATCCATTACTTCAACTATATATTTTATCACAAGTTAATTTATTTGTAAAGGCATAAAGCAGGTTTTATTGCGATTTTTGTTATTTTTTTAACAAAAAACCAAATAATTAATTTTCAAATAATACTATAGAATTAAAAGTATATGCAGTAATTAATATTTTTTAATATGCTTTATTTTTTCACACGGTTACAATTAAAAAACGACTTCTAGAAAAGAAGCCGTTTCATATAGATTAAAAAATATTAGTTTCCGTATTTTGCAATAGAAAGCTTAATGCCAACACCCATTGTTGAAGCTACAGTCAAGCTTTTTAGGTATTGTCCTTTAAGAGCAGCCGGTCTGGCCTTAATAACTGCATCCATTAAAGTTTCTAGGTTTTCACCTAGCTTATCTTTACCGAATGAAGCTTTTCCTATTGGGCAGTGGATGATGTTTGATTTATCAAGACGGTATTCGATTTTACCGGCCTTGGCCTCAGTAACAGCCTTAGCAACATCAGGAGTAACTGTTCCTGCCTTTGGGTTAGGCATAAGTCCACGAGGTCCTAAAATCTTACCGAGACGTCCAACAAGACCCATCATGTCAGGGCTTGCAACTACGACATCAAAGTCCATCCAGTTTTCTTTTGTGATTTTTTCAACAAGGTCCATGCCGCCGACATATTCAGCACCTGCTTCTTTAGCAGCGTCATATTTGTCTTCTTTACAGAAAACGCAGACCTTAACGTTTTTACCTGTACCGTTTGGTAAAACTACTGCACCACGAACCTGCTGGTCAGCATATCGTGAATCAACGCCAAGACGAATGTGTGCTTCAATAGTTTCATCAAACTTAGCTTTTGCACCGCTGCAAGCTAACTCAAGAGCTTCAGGTGCATCATATAATTTTGACTTATCGACAGCTTTTTCGCTTTCGATATATTTCTTGCCATGTTTCATTATAATTTTCCTCCTCATTAAGTGGTAATACCGAATTGCTTTTTCGCAAATCGGTTAGCGGAATAATCCTCCCACGATTAGAAGTCAGATTTCAGAAGCCAGAGGTCAAAGCCTTTACTTCTTCCTCGTCATTCTTAGTCAACAACCTCAATACCCATTGAGCGAGCTGTTCCTGCAATCATGCTCATTGCAGCTTCTTCTGAAGCGGCATTTAGGTCAGGTTTTTTCTGCTCGGCAATTTGCTTAATTTGCTCTTTTGTAATCTTTGCAACCTTTTTCTTGTTTGGCTCACCTGATGCGTGATCAATTCCGCATGCTTTCTTGATTAATACAGCAGCCGGCGGAGTTTTTGTAATAAAAGTGAATGAACGGTCAGCATAAACTGTGATTACAACAGGAATGATAAGACCTGCGTCATTTTTAGTTCTCTCGTTGAAATCCTTAGTGAATGCTCCGATGTTAATACCATGTTGTCCTAATGCAGGTCCAACCGGTGGTGCAGGTGTTGCTTTTCCTGCAGGAATTTGTAGCTTTACATAGCCTACTACTTTTTGTGCCATCTTTTCGCACCTCCATAATTTGTGGTAAAGGCGAGTTAATGAATATTTTAACTCTCCCACTTGTGAAGCAAGATGTTTATATAAATCAGCTTCTTAAAAACGAATGAATTAATCCAATTTTGCAACTTGCGTTATAGGCAGACTAACCGGAGTTTCCCGTCCGAACATTGATACTATAACATCAACAGTCTGTTCCTCAAGATTTACAGACTCAACTGTTCCTGTAAATCCTTCAAATGAACCGCCGGTGACGGAAATACTGTCGCCTTCCTTATAATCAACCTCAATATTAGTTGATTTAAGATCAACGCCCAAAGCTTCAACTTCAGCTTCAGTCAGTGGAATAGGTTTTGATCCCGGACCGACAAAGCCTGTAACACCTCGGGTATTTCTTACGATGTACCATGTGTCATCTGTCATAACCATTTTTACAAGCACATAGCTTGGAAAAAGCTTTCTTTCCGCTTCCTTGATTTCTCCTTCTTTTCCGACCTCGGAATAAGATTCCATAGGAACTCTTATTTCAGGAATAAGATCATGAAGCTTTCGGTTTTCAACAACCTTTTCAATATTTTGAGCTACTTTATTTTCATAGCCTGAATAGGTATGAATAACGTACCATTTAGCTTGTTCTGACATAATCAGCAATACCTCCCGTTGTTAAAAAACCATTGTGATTTCAATTACTTAAGACCAAGCAGCAGTTTAACCAGCTGTGATAATCCCAAGTCAATACCAGCCAAAACCAAACCGCATATAACGCAGATAACAAGTACGATACCTGTGTTGTTGATAACTTGGCTTCTGCTAGGCCATACAACTTTCTTGATTTCTGACTTTAAGTCTCTGAAATATTTGACGATTTTGTTTCCGCTCTTCGGTTTAGCGGTTGTGGAATCTTTAGCCATTATAAAAACTCCTTTCGTCTACTTTGTTTCTTTGTGAAGAGTGTGTTTCTTACAGTACTTGCAATGTTTCTTCATTTCAAGTCTGTCAGGATCATTCTTCTTGTTCTTCTTTGTAGCGTAGTTTCTTTGCTTACATTCTGTGCAAGCTAGTGTTACCTTTACTCTCATTTCGGCACCTCCCGACGAAATTTGCGTTCCAAAAGAACGGTGAAACGCATGTCCAATTGCCTCCCTCCATATAGTCCGTATAACTATATGCCGATTGCTTTTCGGTTTGAAGTCCTTATGTGTGATTTTTTACAGCTTGACTCCGGGTTAAAAGCAAAGCCTTAAAAAATTGCACAAAAAATAGACCTCATAAAGAGGTACAACAATCATACCATACTTTACAAGGTTTTGTCAAGGGATTTTATACTTATTTTAGTATTAATTTGAAAAGCACAATATATGGTGTTTAATATAGTGTTTTAAATTCTGTATATATGAGGCAGTATATTATACAAAGTTGTTTTTTGTATTAGTATCTTCATCCAAAAACTCTTCAATTATATATCTCGGCCGGCTTTTAGTTTCTAAAAACACTTTACCTATATATTCTCCGATAATTCCTATTGCCAAAAGCTGAAGTCCGCCTATCGCCCAGATAGATGTAATCAGAGAAGCCCATCCGCTTACCGAATGTCCTGTAAAATAGCTTATAAGAGAATATAAAAGCATAATGCCGCTGACAACAACAAAAATTATTCCCAGTGAAGATATCATCTTGAGTGGTTTTATACTAAAAGATGTTATACCGTCCAGTGCAAATGAAATCATTTTTTTCACAGGATATTTACTTTCGCCTGCAAATCTTTCTTTTCTTTCATAATAAACCCTTGCCGATTTATATCCGATAAGCGGAACAATACCTCTTAAAAACAAATTAACTTCATTAAATTCAAATAAGGCTTCAAGTGCTTTGCTTCCTAACAATCTGTAATCAGCATGATTAGGGACGATTTCCGCACCCATAAGGCTCATTATTTTATAAAATGCTTTTGCAGTTCTGCTCTTTAAAAAGCTATCTTTTTTTCTTGAACTTCTGACACCGTATACGATTTCGTTTCCTTCTTCATATTTTTTGATGAACTGATCAATTGCCTCTATATCATCCTGCAAGTCTGAATCCATAGATATAACAGCATCACATTTTCCTTTTGCACAATCAAGACCCGACAAAAGTGCATTTTGATGACCTCGGTTTCTTGACAGCTTACAGCCGGAAAACATTTTATCATTGCGGTGTATTTCAGTGATAAGCTCCCATGTGCTGTCGGTTGAACCGTCATCAACAAAGATAACTTTACTGTCCTTAGTAATAATGTTTTCGGTCATAAGCTTCTGCATTTTTTCTTTTAATCTTTTTGATGTTTCCAAAAGAACGGAATCTTCGTTGAAGCAAGGTATAACAATGTATAGTTTAGTCATTTTATATTCTCCGCAGCAATGCTAATATATCAATTAGTTTTTAGTTAGGCAATGCCATTAATAAAATAATGCCCGAAATTTATATTGATAATCAAATGCTTGATGAATTTTAATTGTTATTTTTTGAATTCATCAATATTTTTCTTTATTTGTTTGATGCAGTTTTTGCAGACTGATTTACCTTTATAAATTTTTTCTTCTCCTTTGCTAAAAGGATTATCACATAAAGCACATTTAGTTTGGTGCTTATATAAAACAATAGAATCTTCTTCTGTAAAAATTTCGACACAATCACTGGTTGATAACTCAAGCAGTCTTCTCATTTCAATCGGAAGAGTTATTCTTCCTAATGGATCGGTATGTCTAACTATTCCTATACTTGTCATTTAAATCACCTATTCTTTTATTTTTTATTAATATGCTTTCCCCCACAAAACCATGTGTTTTGCAGGTTCTCCGCAGCATACGCATTTATCGTTTATGTTTTCCTGTTCAAACGGGATACATCTTGAACCGGCACCGGTCAGTTCTTTTACCTTATCTTCACAGGCTTCGTCACCGCACCACATTGCTTTTATAAATCCGTCACCGTTTTGTTCAAGCGCTTTTGATATTTCGTCAATGCTCTTGCACCTATAGGTTTTATTTTCACGGTTTTGAAGAGCTTTTTCATAAAGCCCGTCATGAACATCTTTCAGCTTTTGGTTTACGGCTTTTTCAAGATCATCAAGAGAAACAAAAGCTTTCTCTCTGTTGTGTCTTGTAACAAGCACACATTGATTATTTTCAATATCTTTAGGACCTATTTCAAGCCTTACCGGAACGCCTTTCATCTCATATTCGGAGAATTTCCAGCCCGGCGAGTTCTCACTGTCATCAAGTTTTACTCTTATTCCGGCATTTTTCAGTTTATCATAAATTTCAGCTGCTTTATCCAAAACTCCTTCTTTATGCTGTGCGATAGGAATTATAACAACCTGTACAGGTGCAACGGCAGGCGGAAGAACAAGGCCGTTATCGTCACCGTGAGTCATTATAATAGCACCAATCAGACGGGTTGTAACACCCCATGATGTTTGATGAGGGTTAACCTTTTTATTTTCCTTGTCTGTATATTCTATTCCGAATGCTTTTGCGAATCCGTCCCCGAAATAATGTGAGGTTCCGGCCTGAAGTGCTTTTCCGTCATGCATGAGCGCTTCAATTGCATAGGTTGAAACAGCACCCGCAAATTTATCGCTTTCGGTTTTTATGCCCTTAACCACAGGCATAGCAAGAGAATCTTCACAGAATTTTGCATAGCAGTTGAGCATTTGTTCTGTTTCCGCAATAGCTTCTTGAGCAGTAGCGTGAATGGTATGACCTTCCTGCCATAGAAATTCACGGGAGCGAAGGAAAGGTCTTGTTGTCTTTTCCCATCTGACAACTGAAACCCATTGATTATAAAGCTTAGGTAAATCTCTGTAAGAGTGAATAATATTAGCGTAATGCTCGCAGAAAAGAGTTTCTGATGTCGGGCGAACACAAAGACGTTCCTCCAGTTTTTCACTTCCTCCGTGAGTAACCCATGCTACTTCCGGAGCAAATCCCTCAACATGGTCCTTTTCTTTGTTTAGCAGGCTTTCAGGAATAAACATCGGCATACATACATTTTCGTGACCGAGTTCTTTAAACATTCCGTCTAAAATTTTTTGTATGTTTTCCCAGATAGCGTATCCATAAGGCCTTATTACCATGCAGCCCTTTACGCTCGTATATTCAATAAGCTCTGCTTTTTTTACTATATCAGTATACCATTTTGCAAAATCCACATCCATAGATGTGATTTGTTCAACCATTTTATTATTTCCTTTATTTTCAGCCATTATTTTTTCTCCTTATCGGTTTTGTTTTTTCTGTTAAATCCGTATATATCTTCATTATATATTTTATAATTCGGGTCAAAGTCCTCTAGTTTTTCGCCTTTTCCATAAGGGTCTTTGACAGTATAGTTTTTTGGGTCAATATAATCTCCACCCTCAGAGGGGAAAGGAGTGTTTTTTCTTCTTTTATCTATAAACGCTGCAAGCTTCGGGGTGATTACTGCAATCAGAAAAACTAAAAGTAAAATTGCAATCACGCCGCTAGCATATTTAATCAGCGTTATAACCATTGTTTTATCCATTTTTTATATACTCCCTTTGGGAGCAGTCCTCCTTAAAATTTATCAAATAAGAAAACTTATGGAAATATTATACCAACAATATTCATTATTTGCAAGGGGGGTAATAATTTTTCAGTGAAAATATTAAATAAAATCCCGTTTAGAAATTATCCAAACGGGAGTATATTTATTCTGTTTTAGCCGATGAAGTATCGGTTTCTGCTTTTTGTACATTGAATATCAGTGGTATTGATTCACTTTTTTTCATAGAAGTTTTAATTTCAAAAGTATATTCGTCTGTTGTCCAGACAATATAGCATTTTCCGTCAATTTGATATGCTGTATAATCCTGACCGTCTCCTCTCGAAAAATGAGAAGTGACAAGCTTTTCGTCAGCTTTATCATATTCAGGTTCATATTCTTTTATAGTTGACTGAGTAAATACTATTTCAGTCGTTTTATTTTTATATGTTGAAACAACCTTTGTGTCTGAAATATCCTGATTGGAAAGTTCATAATCTTCAGGCATATTCCCAAGAATATATAAATCCTTTATTTTTTTTGGGGCAGGTTTTGCCGGAGCGGTTGTCGGAGTTTCTGTTATTGATGAAGATGAAACATTGTTCTTAATTGTGCCGTTGAAAAAAATATTTTTGCCGAGTACAATTAAGCACAAAACAATTATGATTGCTGAAATAACATATAAAATGACTTTAGAAGCCTTATTCATTCTGTTTTGCTCGTCCGAATCCTTATTATCTTCATTTTCTGAAAGACTTTCAGAAATATTGCCGGCCGTATCAGTTTCAATGTTATTTTCGTTATCCGAAATTTCAATTGTGATGTTTTCTTGATTTTTTAAATCTTCATTGTTTTCAAGTGACATTTTTTATACACCTTTCATTTGTCTTTTTTAAAGTTATTATAACATTTTAATTTTGCAATAGCAAGGCTTTTAAATAAGGTAAGATAATAAAATGAAAACAGCTATCCTTTATTTTTAAAGAATAGCTGCTTTCAAGGAAGTAATGAAATATGAAAAAATATATAATATCTCGTAATCGTAATTAATTAAGAAGCTTCGCTTTGTGATTGTTTTTGTCCGAATGATCCGAATGAGTCTAACCCGTTATTTCCATAGCTGCCGAACGGATTAGAAGGTTCAGTTGAACTTTGAGTTTCATTGCTGGTAGCTGTTGATGTGTCTTCGTCAAGGGTAGCTTCAACATTTTTCTTGTTTCCGTTTCTGTAAAGAGTGATAGTAATTTTGTCGCCGGCTTTAAATTTTGATTTAATTCCGTTAAACTCTGAAATGGAAGTTATTGTTGTATCATTAATGCCAATAACTATATCTCCTACCTGAATACCTGCCTTATCAGCGGCAGAACCGTCTTCAACGCTTCTTACTATAAAGCCTTGCGGAACACCGAAATACTCTGAATAAAGCTCAGTGATTGTTTCACCGCCGAGTCCTAAAACAGGGCGTCCTTTAACATATCCGTATTTCATAAGGTCGTTAATTATAGGAGTTGCATTATCAATAGGAATTGCAAATCCAAGACCTTCACCATATGTCGAGTTTACTTTAGCTGATGTAATGCCGATTACTTGTCCGTAAGCATTTACTAAGGCACCGCCTGAGTTACCGCTGTTAATGGAAGCGTCGGTTTGTATGAGGTTCATTTCCTGATCCTCAATAGTCAGAGTTCTGTCGGTAGCGGAAATTATTCCCGCTGTAACAGAGCCTGCAAGCTGAAATCCCAGAGGGTTTCCTATAGCAATTGCAACCTCACCTACCTGAAGTTCAGATGATTTGCCGAACTCAGCGGGAGTAAGGTCGGTTTTATCAATTTTTATTACAGCAAGGTCAGTTTGTGAGTCGATGCCGATTAGCTTTGCCTCAATTGAAGTTTTGTCATTATCGGTGAACACTACTGAAATGTTATCAGCTCCGCTTACAACATGAGCATTTGTGATAATATATCCGTCTTTGCTCATTATAACACCTGTACCTGTTGCTATCTGAGAAGAACTTGAAGCCGATATGCCGACGACAGAGCCTGAAACCTTATCTACTATCTCCGGAATGGAGAGTGCATCTGAAGGAGTTGCAAGCTGAGTAATTGTAGGAAGATTCTCTAAATCTCTGTTGGATGTTTTCGATGAGTTGTTATCGGGAAGTTTTGATTCCCTTTGTGAATTTTCTGATTTTGTCGTCGAAACATTTATTCCGTTTCCCGATATTAATGCGTATCCGACAGCTGAGGTTACTCCGATTGCAAGTACACAGATTACAGCAACCAAACCTGTTAAAACCTTTTTGCTTTTCTTTTTGTTTTTGTTAGGATAGTATGAAACCTCGTTTACATCAGCATAGCTTTGGCTGTTGTTATATGAATATTCTTGTGCATATTTGTTAGGAGTATAATTCTCAGCCGGCATTCTTGTCATATTTGACTCAACTTCATTTTGATTGTAGTTTTTAATTTCGGGCTGAGCAGCGTCCGGCTTTATTTCATTCTGAACATGATTTTCAGAATCTGAATTTGCTGCATTATCTATATTTTCATTGCCGATATTTTTGTTTTCATCCATTTGATACGGCCTCCTTAAATTATGAAATAGATTTTAAATGTTTTTGATTTATCATATTTTCTATTATAATGTCATTTGTGATAAACATATGATAAAATTTAGAATTTTTATTACATATGAAATTCATGTTTATATGTTTGATACTTGAAAGTTGTAATCTTTTGAGTTATACTATTATTATAATGCAAAAATAAGAATTTTATTTAATTATATATTTTTTAGCTTTTAAAATGAAAGGATAAACTAACATGATGACAATAACTTATGTTTTAGATAATAAGCTTTATCTGAATATTACAAATAAGTGTCCCTGTGCATGTCAATTCTGCATCAGGAGAAACGGTGACGGTGCATACGGCTCAGACAGTCTTTGGCTGGAGCATCAGCCGACTGCCGAAGAAGT
>ENA-ORLW01001118-ORLW01001118.1-human-gut-metagenome-genome-assembly--contig:-NODE-1118-length-31974-cov-3.561808_pt1 | contig 31974 bp, 30 predicted proteins | sample MGYA00243017_ERZ508829 | MGnify/ENA primary metagenome ERZ508829 (study PRJEB26277, sample SAMN04329776) | human gut metagenome | biome: human-associated habitat | host: Homo sapiens | place: USA...
ATGCATTTGCAGGCGGAAATATCGCCTTGTCACCAAGTTTTTCTTTAATATATTCCCTATGCACCTTAACACCGTCACCGACAAATATAGTATCAAGAAATTCACCGCAACTTTCAAGACATTCATCAATGCTGATTGCCTCAGGCTCTCCGATTTCCTTAAAGCCCTCGTCCCAAATATAGCTTGCCGTAAACACATTGTCACGTCTTGCGTCCATTATCGGCACAATTATATGCTCCGCATACGGCACGTTATATGCAAGTGCCTCAAGTGTTCCGACGCTCACCACAGGTTTGCCCGTTGCGTGTGCAAGAGCTTTGACAGTTGCAACACCTATACGAAGTCCTGTAAACGAACCCGGTCCGATAGCCGCCGCAAATATGTCAATATTCTGAACGGTCAATTCAAGCTCCGACAAAATCTGTTCTATCATTGTCATAATCTTCTGCGAATGAGTTTTTTTATGATTTAAAATATACTCACCAAGCAAAAGCTCATCTTCCATAACCGCAACAGTAGCGACATTGGACGAGGTATCTATTGCAAGAACTCTCATTTTTCTGCCTCCGTTTTTTGAATTTCGATTTTTCTGTAATTATCGTGACGGCTGTAATCCTTTGATATAGTAACGTCATATCTTTTTTCGGGAAGTATGTCGTCAATAAGCTGTGGCCATTCGATAACGCTTACGCCGTCACCGTAAACATATTCTTCATAACCGATTTCATACATTTCATCACTGTCTGCTATGCGGTACACATCAAAATGATACAAAGGAAGTCTGCCGCTGTATTCATTCACAATCGTAAAAGTCGGACTTGTGATAGGCTCGTCAATTCCGAGTCCCTTTGCAAGTCCCTGCACGAATGCGGTTTTGCCGACACCCAAATCACCGTACATACAAAGTACGTCACCTGCCTTTAAAGTTTTGGAAAACTTCTCGGCAAATTTTTGTGTTTCTTCGTAACTGTTTGACTCAAATTCCATAATTAAAATAACCCTGTTATCTTTCCGTCTGCATCAACGTCTATGTTATCAGCCGCCGGTACTTTCGGAAGTCCCGGCATAACCATTATATTACCCGTTTCAACAACGATAAATCCCGCACCGTTTGAAACTCTTACGTTGCTTACCGTAATTTCAAAATTTTCAGGTCTGCCCAAAAGTTTTGCGTTGTCAGACAATGAATACTGCGTCTTTGCCATACATACAGGCTTTTTATCAAGACCGAGTTCTTCAAGTCTTGCAATCTGCTTTTGTGCTTTCGGTGTGTAATTAACACCCTTACCGCCGTAAATTTTTGTCACGATTTCATTAATCTTATCTTTGATTGACATATCGGTATCGTATGCCGGTTTAAAGTCAGCCTTTTGGTTTTCAACCGCCGAAATAACCTTTTCGGCAAGTTCCAATCCGCCCTCACCGCCTTTTGCAAAGACTTCGCTAAGTGCACATTCTGCACCTAATTCGTGACATCTTTCAATGACAGTGTTAAGTTCTTCTTCACTGTCCGTATCAAAACGGTTTACCGCCACAACAACCGGTACACCGAATGACTTCATATTTTCAATATGCTTTTCAAGGTTTACGATACCCTTTTTCAAAGCGTCAACATTTTCTTCTTTAAGGTCGGTCTTTTTAACTCCGCCGTTGTATTTAAGTGCACGAACAGTCGCAACAATAACAACCGCGTCAGGGCTGATTCCGGCCATACGGCACTTAATATCCATAAACTTTTCGGCACCCAAATCAGCACCGAAGCCGGCTTCCGTTATTGTATAGTCCGAAAGTTTCATAGCAAGCTTTGTAGCTTGTACACTGTTACAGCCGTGTGCAATGTTTGCGAACGGACCGCCGTGAATAAAGCAAGGTGTATATTCAAGCGTCTGAACAAGGTTAGGCTTTATAGCGTCCTTCAAAAGTGCCGCCATTGCACCCTGTGCCTTTAAATCCGAAGCCTTAACAGGCTCACCGCTGCGGTTATATCCGATTATAATTTCACCCAAACGGTTTTTCAAATCCTCCAAATCGTTTGCAAGACAAAGTATCGCCATAACCTCCGATGCAACGGTAATCATAAAACCGTCCTCACGCGGAATACCGTTCACCTTACCGCCCATACCGACAACAACGTGACGCAAAGCCCTGTCGTTCATATCGACAACACGTTTCCAAACAATGTTTGTAACATCAATATCAAGTGCGTTGCCCTGATGAATGTGATTGTCAATCATTGCCGAAAGCAAGTTATTTGCCGCAGTTATAGCGTGCATATCACCTGTAAAATGAAGATTTATATCCTCCATCGGTACAACCTGACTGTAACCGCCGCCTGCAGCACCGCCTTTAATTCCCATAACAGGTCCGAGTGACGGCTCACGAAGTGCCAATACGCACTTTTTGCCCATATTGGTAAGTGCATCGCCAAGTCCGATTGTTGTCGTTGTTTTACCTTCACCCGCCGGAGTAGGATTTATTGCCGTAACAAGAATCAGCTTTCCGTTTTCATTGTCCTTAACCTTTCCCCAAAGTTCAGAGGCAATCTTAGCCTTATACTTTCCGTAAAACTCCAAATCGTCCTCTGCTATGCCGATTGATGCGGCAACATCACGGATATGCTTCATTTTTGCATTTTGTGCAATTTCAATATCTGATAGCATATTCATATCCTCCCTTAAATTCTCTATTGTGCATTAAAATGTTAATATCTTTATAAAGTGAAATAGAGCTGAACAGTAAAATTAATCCAGCTCGAAAATATTTAATCGTTATTTAATCAGTTATTATTGAAATAACCTCTGTCCTCACGAACTTTTCTAAGTAGCAAGTCCAATCTGTGTTCAACGTCGTTAAGAACGTCATCAACATATTGGTCTGTATCAGTCTTAATTTCGATAGACTTCTGCTGAGCGGCATTAACAAGCTCATTAGCCTGTTCATATGCAGCCTTTGTAATTTCGTGTTCGTCAATAAGCTGCATTTGAGTTTCTTCGGCATTCTTCTGAATAGCCTCGGCTCTGTTTTCAGCCTCTGACAAAATTCTTTGTCTTTCTTCCTTAACCCACTTTGCTTCCTTTAGCTCGTCAGGGTATACAAGACGAATTTCCTGAATGTAGTCTAAAAGTTCACCCTTGTCAATCATAACCTTTCCGGTTAGAGGTACAGCCGATGCTTTTTCAATAGCCTCCTCCATCATATCGACAATTTCCATGATATCCATATCCATATCCATTTCGTTCAATCCTTTCATCCCTACTTATATTTTTCTTCGATTGTTTCTATTATTTCACAAGGTACAAGACCTGTCAAATCTCCATGAAATCCCGCAAGCTCCTTAACCATGCTCGAACTGATATATGAATACTTCGTATTCGTCATCATAAACATAGTTTCGTATTCGGGATTAAGAGCCTTATTCAGAAGTGCCATTTGAAATTCATATTCAAAGTCAGCTACGGTTCTCAGGCCCTTAACAATCACCGTTGCATTTTTGCTGGCAGCAAAATCAACCAATAATCCCGTAAAAGTATCCACTTCCACATTATCCAAATGTTTAGTTACCAAGCGAATCATCTCAACTCTTTTTTCGGCAGAAAAAAGAGGGGTTTTGCTTGCATTGCTTAAAACTCCGACCACCAATTTGTCATAGACACGGCTTGCTCTTTCGATAATGTCAAGGTGTCCGTTAGTTATCGGGTCAAAACTTCCCGGATAAACTGCAATTCTCATTTGTTCTTCTTTCCTCTTAGGCTTATCCCACAAAAGCCGATTTAATTGCTTACATCGTATGATGTAATTTGGGTAGCTGCCGACATTTTAGCGACAAGCTCAATTATGTTTCTTATATACCGTGATATATGTTCTGCCGTACTTTCTCTGTCTGTACATTTCAAGTCCGTCAAAATCATGATGAAAATCAGTTCCGTCACTTTCCAGAACCACTATACCATCCTCGTTTAACAGATTGTTTTTAACAATACCCTCAAGTACAGGTTCGATAAAGTTTTTATTATACGGAGGGTCAAGGAAAATCACATCGAATTTTTCCTTTGCCCACTCCATATAATCAAAACATGACGTATTAATAATTTCACAGTAATCCGAAAAATCCAAAGAATTTGCATTTTTCTTGATAATATCAATCGAACGCTTGTCTTTATCAAGGCAAACGGCTTTTTTTGCACCGCGTGAAATCGCCTCAAAGCTCAAAGCACCGCTGCCGGCAAACATATCAAGGCACACCGCATCGGGTATAAACGTCTGAATTATATTAAATACAGACTCCTTAACTCTGTCAGTCGTAGGACGAACATCATCACCCTCAAATTCAAAAAGTTTATGTCCGCGTCTGATTCCAGATATTATCCTCATGCACAATCCTCCATATTATTCTTCTATATTCTAACCTACTTTTTGCAAAAGGTCAACAATGTTATTGTTTTTTTTCCTAATTTACATAAAATATCAATCGTTTTGTAAAGGATTTGATACATAGTATACATTAAACGCTAAATTTCGTCAATGTCTTCCGTAAATTCAGGAATGTTAATTCCTCTCACATATTCGTTGTTAGGTACAGGCGGTTTATCCATTTCAGGACCTATATAGAAACCTGTTTGTGTACACTGATTGTAAGCGGTATTTTGGAATGCAACGCTTAATCTGTAAACACTGTCGTGCATAAACGTATAGAACTTGTGGTCTGTAAGATCTGTTGTTGTGTAAATACGAAGTTCCGTATCGTCCTCATTTCTCCAAACAGCCTCTTCTCTCCAGTCACCCAAAATATCAGCTTGGATACAAGGTGTACCCTTCTTCCAGTTGTTTGACAGAGTACCCTTAGGGTCAAGAATTGTCACAAGTTTGTTGTTTTCATAATCCCACTTATAAATTTTCGGATAACCGACTGCCTTTTCATCATCAAATTCGTGGTCAAGAAGTTCACGGATAAGGTCGCCGTCCCACCAAATAGCAAAATCTATTGATTCAGGGCCTTTTTCATTGATAAGTTCACCCTCCATTGTGTAGATACCATCGTCCATTACCCAACACTGATTGCCTTCATATCTCGGGTCAATCTTCGCGCAAAGTCCTCTTGTTGTGTCACGGCCTGTAAACTTACCCCACTTAATCTCGCCTGTTGCAGGGTCACGCACTTCAAAACCGTATTCGGCACTGTCGTGTTCGTGAATTTGGAAGAAGTCAAGGTTAGGTGTTTTCTTTGTGAAGTTACCAAGGTTCATACAGTCGCCGTGTTCAAGGCCTGTTGAGTAAATACCCTTACCGTCATGGTCAACAGCCATTGCGCCGTAAACGATTTCGTCAAGTCCGTCGCCGTCAATATCACCGACACCAAGATTGTGGTTACCTTGATTTGTGTATTCGATATTCTGATCCTTGTTAGCAAGGAACTTCCAACGCTTAACAAGTTTATTGTCAATTACGTCATATGCAACAAGCACTGTCGGACAACCGTGGTCATAGTAACCTCTGCACATTACAACGCTCGGATTTTCACCGTCAAGATATGCCACGCAGGCAAGGAAACGGTCAACTCTGTTACCCCAAGAGTCGCCCCATTCACGAACATTGCCTCTCGGCGGGTCATAATCGACAGTATCCATAATTTCGCCTGTTTCACCGTTGAACAACGTCAAATATTCAGGACCTTCAAGAATGAAACCGTCCTTATTTCTGTAATCTGCGTCCTTGTCACCGATTACGTTACCCTTACCGTCAACGGTTGCGTCTGCTGTTTTGCAAACAAGTTCTGCCTTACCGTCATTATTAAAGTCATACACCATAAATTGTGTATAGTGTGAACCCGAACGGATATTACGTCCGAGATTAATTCTCCATAGCTTTGTACCGTCAAGCTTGTATGCGTCAAGCAAACATTCACCTGTTATACCCTTGTGTGAGTTATCCTTACCGTTTGCGTCCCAACGAAGAATGATTTCGTATTCGCCGTCACCGTCAAGGTCTGCAACAGACGCGTCATTTGCGGTATAAGGATATGAATTGCCGTCAGGGTCAACAAAGTTTTCAGGCTTGTCAAGAGGAATTGATATATAAGGTGCATTTACGACTTTAACTTCCGCGCCCTTTTTCTCAGCCTTATTACCCTTTACGGCTTTGATTGTGTAAACGTCTTCCGGTTTACCGTCTTTGTCAAGATAGTTTGTAGAATCGGTGATTACGTCTGTAATCTTTTCACCGTTTCTTAAAATTATAAAGTTAATGTCCTGTTCGTATTCATACGCATTAAGACGCCAGCTAAGGAATACGCCGTTTTCTGTCATCATTGCAACGGCACCTCTGCCCAACGTTTCCATTTTGCGTTTCTTCGGCTTAGCCTCCATATCTATTGTTACCTCACTGCGTTTTGATATACCGCTTGTTGTAACAGCCTCAACCGCATATACGAAAGGTACGTTTGTTATTACTTTATCATCAATGAAATGTGTTTCTTCTGTTTTTCCTATGTACTTGTAAATACCGTAAGGTGCTTTTTGGTAAATGTTGTACCAAACCGCCTCCTTAAATCCGTTCCATACAAGTGTTACGGAATTAGGAGTTTCCTTTGCGTCAAGCTCTGTTATCTCGCCTGCAACGCTCTTGCCGTCAACGACTTCAACATCAATCGTAACAGACTTATCCGAACAGAACTTATGTGCATACAATGCACACACGCTGTATTCAAATTTATCGCATATTGTAACATCACCGTCAACAAATTCCTCTGTAATAACTTCCTGAACCTTATCAATTTCGTTATTCTTCGGATTTCTGCGTGACACTCTGTAACCGATAACGCCGTCGGCTTTATCCCAAGTCAATTTAACCGAAGCCGTATCACGTTTTGCGATAACGGCACTTTTAACATTCTTAACTTCAATGTCTTGCTTTTGTGCAATATCAATGCTGTTAAGGCAAGTATGCTTACCCATTTCAAATGCAAATTCAATCTTACCGTCAGTAACTGTAACAGGGAACACTCTTTCCACAACAGTACCGTCACTTACCCATACGCCGTATTTTTCACCGTTGACGTTGTAGAATGTCATAACATCGCCTTCGTCAACATAGTCGCCCGTAGAAACGCGTACAATATATTCGCCGTTTTCAATATCAACGATAAATGACTTTCCGCCCATAAAAAGAAAATCTCTGTTTAATTCCTTTTCACCGATTTTTCTTTCGTCAGCCTCTGCGACTTCCGAAAGTCCAAAACCTTTTTCCTTTGTGTAAATAGATTTTTCAGTCACTTTTGTGTAACCGTCAACAGGCGGTTTCTTACCGAAATCAAAACTTGCCTCTTTCATTTTATCAATTTCCTCTCTAAAATACATTATAATAATTTAATTATACACCAAAATGATGAATTAATAAAGTGTTTTTTAAGAGTTTTTATGTTTTTTTCTTAATTATTGCAATTCATCAAGGCTTTTAAACGTATATCCCTCATTTTTTGCGTAATTTATTATATCTTCCAAAGCATTTGCATTGTCGGAGGACACTGCGTGAAGAAGTAAAACAGCACCGTCATGCAGATACGGCGTAACTTGATTAAACGCATAGTCCGCCCCCTGCTGCATATTTATGTCCCAATCCTTGTACGCAAAGCTCCACAGAATTGTCCTGTATCCCATATCCTTTGCAACCGCAAGCACCCGTTCACTGTATTCCCCCTCCGGCGGGCGCATATATTTCATACTCACGCCGTACATTTCCTCACACATTTTATTCAAATCGGAAAGTTCTTTTTGCTCTGTTTCAACGCTCTGTTTCGGTAAATTCGGGTGATTTACGGTATGGTTTCCTACAATGTGACCGCCATCAATCATTCTCTGCACCAATTCCTGCTGATTTTCAAGATACGGACCTGTCACAAAGAATGCCGCAGGCGTTGAAGTCTGCTCCAAAACGTCCAAAATCTTTGACGTGTAGCCATTTTCGTAACCCTCGTCAAACGTCAGATATAGTGTTTTCGGTGCATTTTCATCTATATAATAGCAATCGTATTTTCTAAGCACTTCCTTTTGTGAATTAGGTATTTCGGGCGGTGCACCTTTCTTGCGTACAAATCCCCAACCAATCCCCTCATTATTCATTTGGTCATATGACACGTTCACCTGTTGTACGTCATTGCTGACCGTATCGGCGGTATTAGATGAACAACCGCTCATCAAAATTGCCGTGCAAAAAATTACCAAAATCACTTTTTTCATTGTTTATCATACCCTTTCTTTATTTATTTTTATTCTTTAATAATAATGTTGATAATATTGTTGAATTTTATTGTAAATTGGTATATAATAATGATATATCAGCTTTTTAGGGGGATTTTAATTATGTCTAATGCAACCGAATTTGAAATGAGACGTCGTGAACGCCGCAGACGTGAACGTCTTAGAAAAAAACGTATCCGTGCGGCTATTATTTTTATAGTTCTTATAGCAATCATTATTGTTGTCGCAGTTGCCGTTTCGATGAAAAAAGGTAACAACGAACAGCAAAATACAAATAATGTATCAATCGAAACAACAGAAAATCCAGAAAATGTCGTTCCGACCGTAGAGCCGGTACAAACAAGTACACTAAATATTCCTCCCGCAACGGAAGAAAACGACCTGCTTCAAATCGTTAAAGATTCAGTACAGGAAAAGCGTTGTTATCTTACATTTGATGACGGTCCTACAGAAAATATAACTCCGCAAATTCTTGATACTTTGAGAAAGTACAATATTAAAGCCACATTCTTTGAAGTCGGTTCGCTTATCGACTCAAACTTTGATATGGCAAGACGTGTATATGAAGAAGGACATCTTATAGCCAATCACTCGGACGGACATAACTATGAGAAATTATATGCGTCAACAGACACATTTATTAACGAAGTAAATACTTGTTTCCAAAAAATTGACGCAGTAACCGGAGGAACTCAAACAATGAAGCTTGTACGTTTTCCGGGTGGCAGCTACAAATCAAGTGCCGACAGTTTTTCACCTGTAAAACAAGAATGTAAAGCAGTATTGAAAGAAAACGGTTATTATTATTGTGACTGGAACGCGCTAAACGGTGACGCAGAGGGTAAAAAGAAAGATGCACAAGGTCTTTTGGATTACCTAAAGTCAAATATGCCGGAAGGTCAAAATGTTGTCATTCTTATGCACGATGCCGCCGCTAAACAAACTACGGCTGACGCTTTGCCAATGATTATAGAATATTTGATTTCAGAGGGATATACATTCCACAGACTTGACGATATTAATTATCAAGCCGCTGTGACAACAATCGCCCCTGAAAGCGGTGAAACAGCCACAGCAACTACTTCAACCGATACAACAAATACAGCAAGCACAACAAATCCAACAAATACAACAGCCGACACATCAAACGCACAAGACGGCAATACACAATCGGCAACAGACGAACCTGTACAAGCACAAAATACCCAAAACGTAACCCCTGCCCCTGCACAATCGGGTACAGCAATTATAATTCAATAAACAAAAAGAACTGCGAATAATCGCAGTTCTTTTTTTGCTAAAATCCTATTCTTTTTCTGTTCTTAATCAATATCGGTACAATAATCGCCGATGCAACCATACTCATACACCACTGTATCGGTGATGAAATAAGCGATACAAGTGCGGTTTCATATCCCATAAGCGGAATTTCCGCAACAAAGTAACCGCCTGTAACAATCACAAGTGCAACAATACCGCCGATTATAAAATGCTTTATATCAACGTGTCTATAAACGATTTTACCGATTGCAAATCCCATAATACCCTTAATAATAAATGTCGGTATACAGAATATCGGATAACCCGAAATAAAATCTGCCAAGCTATGTCCTATCGCTCCGACAATCGCACCCGGTATAGGTCCGAGTATCATTGCAGCCACATAAATTATGCAGTCGCCGAAATGCACATATCCGCCGCCTATCGGCACTTTCGGCACGATAGTAAGCACGCACGCCAACGCCGTAAGCATTGCCACTCTAACAAATTGTTTAGTATTCATCGTATTCCCCTTCTGTAAGTTCCGTCACTGTTTTATCTTCAAGTGATTTCTTTACATTTATAATTCTTTGATTTTCAGACCCTCTGAATTTCAATTTCAAATTTTTCTTTTCCGCCACAAACGCACCGTCAACAAGCACGTCAATATACTTTAAAATATCTTCACATTCTCCGACAAGTTCTTCAAAAGTAAAACCACTGTAACACCATACCGTTTTATTCGGAAAATGTTCCTTTATTGTTTTTAAAATATATTGTACCGCCACGCGATTTTCCTTTTCAAAAGGCTCACCGCCGAGCAGGCTGAAACCTTTTATATACTCCTTATCCATTGCGGTTATAATTTCGTTCATTGTATCGTCCGTGAACTCATTGCCATAACAAAAATCCCACGTTTCACTGTTAAAACAGTCCTTACAGTGACGTCTGCAACCGCTGACAAAAAGCGATACTCTCACGCCTGTTCCGTTTGCAATGTCAGTTTTCTTTATATTCCCATAATACATAATTAATTTCCACAGCATTTCTGCCCACAAATAGTAATTAAAAACCTTAACTGCTCTTGCTTGTGGGCTGACAAGGCGTTAAGTGGAAATTATGTCCATGTGCGTTCGCCATAGGCGAAAATCGCACGGACAATTAAATCAAATAACGTGATTTTTCACGTTATTTTCCCTTATTACAAATGCAAAACTCTGCTCTTAATCTCTTTCGTCTTTCCCGTATTCCAAAAATTTTCACCGAGATAACCGCAAGTACGTCTTGTAACATTCAATTTACTGTGGTCTTTATTATGACATTGCGGACATTCCCATTCCATATTGTCATTAATCATAATCTCACCGTCAAAGCCGCAGTCTTGGCAATAGTCCGATTTTGTATTAAATTCGCCGTACTGAATGTTATCATAAATATACTTTACAAGCGTTTCAAGTGCAGGCAGGTTATTCTGCATATTCGGTATTTCCACATAAGAAATCGCACCGCCGAGCGAAATATTTTGGAATTCGCTTTCAATATCGAATTTATCAAAAGCATTGATTTTCTCTCTGACGTCAACGTGGTAAGAATTTGTATAATAACCCTTATCGGTAACATTCTTGATCGGTCCGAATTTCTCATAATCAATTTTAGCAAAACGATAGCATAACGTTTCCGCAGGTGTGCCGTAAAGACTGAAACCCAATCCTGTTTCCTCTTTCCACTTTTCCGCCGCATCACGCATATGATACATTACTTTAAGTGCAAATTCTTTACCCTTACCGCTTGTTTGGCTTTCGCCGGTCATAAGATAAGTAAGTTCATAAAGACCGATATATCCGAGCGACAACGTAGAATACCCATTGTGCAAGTATTTATCAATCGTTTCACCTTTTTTCAAACGTGCTATAGCACCGTATTGCCAGTGAATAGGGCTTACGTCAGACACAACCCCCTCCAATGCTTTATGACGGCACATAAGCGCCTCATAGCAAAGCTTCAAACGTTCGTCAAACAGTTTCCAAAACTTTTCTTCATCGCCCTTAGCCACAAGTCCGATTTGCGGAAGATTTATACTTACAACACCTTGATTAAATCTTCCCTCCCACTTGTACTCACCGTTTTCGTCTTTCCAAGGTGAAAGGAACGAGCGGCAGCCCATACAACTGAACACGTTACCCTCATAATTTTCACGCATTTTCTTTGCTGAAATATAGTCGGGATACATTCTTTTAGCGGAACATTTAACCGCAAGTTTCGTAACGTAATCGTATTTACCGCCCTTTAGACAGTTGTTTTCATCAAGCACATATATAAGTTTTGGGAATGCAGGTGTAACATATACACCCTGTTCATTCTTAATACCGTCAAGTCTTTGACGAAGAATTTCTTCGATAATTCTTACGTTTTCGTCAACGTATTCGTTATTTTCGTCAATATATAGGAACAAAGTCACAAACGGCGACTGTCCGTTCGTTGTCATAAGCGTATTAATCTGATATTGAATAGTCTGTACACCCGATCTTAATTCATCATCGACACGCATTTCAACTATTTTCTCAATATCTTCCCGGCTTAACGTATCCTTGAATTTTTCCTGTGTTTCAGCCATAAACTTGTCGCGGCTCTTTCTTAAATATTTTCCCAAATGTGCCACATTTACGGACTGTCCGCCATACTGATTACTTGCAACCGCCGCAATAATCTGCGTTGTGACGGTACAGGCAACCTGAAAGCTCTTAGGCGATTCAATCATTTTACCGTTCATAACAGTACCGTTGTCAAGCATATCCTTGATATTTATAAGACAGCAGTTAAAAATCGGCTGTATAAAATAATCCGCGTCATGAAAATGAAGTATGCCGTTTTGATGTGCCATTGTGATATGCTCCGGCAACAGCATACGTCTTGTAAGGTCACGCGACACTTCACCTGCTATATAGTCACGCTGTGTAGACGCGTGAACAGTATTCTTATTTGAATTTTCCTCCGCAAGCTCCTTGTTTTCGTTTCTGATTAGCTTTAGGATTGATTCATCTGTTGTATTCGACTTTCTCAAAAGACTGCGTTGGTATCTGTATATCATATACTTTTTCGCAAGTACATACTTGTTGTGTGCAACAAGCGTTTTTTCGATTATATCTTGTATCGTTTCAACGGGAATTACTTCCTTGTCTGTTTTTTCAACGTTTCCTATCGCCTCTTCTATCAAGGCGTCACTGACTTTTTGCGAATTGTCCACCTCAACATTCGCTTTTTTAATGGCGGCTGTTATCTTGTCAGCATTGTATTCAACAATTCTGCCGTCACGCTTTTGTACTTTCACTTTAATAACCCCTTCTCTGTATAAAACACTATATACAGTATTATCGCTCAAAAAAAATATGCAGAAAGCACGTCTTTATGCGTGTTTTATGCAAATCTCAAATACTATGTAACCACTATATTTTGTGTCCTTGATATTTTTGTATATCTATATCTTGTAGTATATTATAGCACAGTTGGATTATAAATGCAATACATTTTATTTTACAAATTGAATACAATATAAAAAAGCAAGCACAATTTTTATGCTTGCTTATCAATATATTGTATTTATATAAAATAATCCGGAATAAAAGTTTCCCTCATATCAATGTAGCCCTTAAAATCTTTTTGCCGCTTGCCGTCTATCGTAAACCTTACATTCACAATCCCGTCAAGTCCTGTAAGCGAATTAACGATTGAATACACTGTAAGCAGTTCCAAATCACGACCCTCGGGGTGCTTGTCCACCAATTCCTGTTTTAAATCCACATACGCAATCCTGTCAAGCACTTTCACCTTTATACCATGTTTGACGTTCGGAATAATTCGCCTTATTTTCGGATTGTCGTCATATCCCTCAACAAGCTCGTCCGCTACTCTTTGTGCCATTTTCTGCGTACTCATCTGCGGTATTTGAGTTTTTACTGGAATCAATCTAAGCATTTGTGCGTCAACGTAATACAGCTTTACCTCTGCTGTTTCCGTATGTGTATTCTGCGATATAACCACAGTACCAAAGCCGATTGCAAGTATTAATAAAAATATAAAGTGTCTTATAAGCGTGTTCTTCTTTAATGTAACTATCTGCAAAACAAAAACCTCCATACACTGACTTATATACAGTATATGAAGGTTCAATGATTTTTATTACATATTTTTACTTTGTTCCAATGCTATTGCAAGCTGGTCAGGACAAGACGTACCGCGTCCGTTACAGTTTGTACCCTTTAATCTCGAAATAACATCGTCAATATTCATACCCTCAACAAGAGCGCTTATACCTTGCGTATTACCGTTACAACCTCTTGTGAAGTGTACATTTCTGACAACTCCGTCTTCTACCTCAAAATCTATCTGTACAGAACAGACACCCTTAGGCTGATATGAAAACTTAGCCATTATATCCACCTCCAAAATTTTATATTTATCGACATTCTGATTATACAACATTTATTGCTTTTTTTCAAGCATATCTATTGACTATACACCCATTTTTTTATATAATAATATACAGAAATAAATTTAGGAGGAAGTTCAAATGAAATTATTTGTAGATACTGCCAATGTAGATGAAATCAGACAGGCAAATGATATGGGCGTCATCTGCGGTGTTACAACAAATCCGTCTCTTATCGCAAAAGAGGGCAGAGATTTTGTTGAAGTTGTTAAGGAAATCACAACTATTGTAGACGGTCCTATCAGTGCCGAAGTTATTTCTCTTGAGGCTGATAAAATGGTTGAAGAGGCTAAACCTCTTGCAGCTATCAACAAGAACATTGTTATAAAAATTCCTATGTGTGCAGAAGGTCTAAAGGCTGTTAAAAAGCTTACAGCTCTTGGTATCAAGACTAACGTAACTCTTATCTTCTCAGCCGCACAGGCACTTCTTGCCGCAAGAGCAGGCGCTACATATGTAAGTCCGTTCCTTGGCAGACTTGACGACATCGGTACAAACGGTATGATTCTTATTGAAGAAATCGCTGATATTTTCAAAATTCACGAAATCCCAACAGAAATTATCGCCGCAAGTATCAGAAATCCTATCCACGTTATCGACGCCGCAAGAGCAGGTTGTGACATCGCAACAGTTCCTTATAAGGTAATTGCTCAAATGCTTCACCACCCACTTACAGACAAGGGTATCGAAAGATTTTTAAAGGACTGGGAAACAGTTCCGAAAAACTAATCAAGCAAAAATTAAGGCTGCCGATTTAGGCAGTCTTTTTATTATACTTCCACAGCTATTGCACTGTAATTATCATTATTTTCTTTTTCGTTTTCGTGCAGGCTTTCGAGCATTTTTTCAAGCCATTCTTTCGGTGACTTTGTTTTTGCGAACGATTTTTCTATATCATCTTCATAAACATATTCCCAAAAACCGTCTGTACAAAGTACAAAAGCGTCACCTTTTTTCAAGTCAATCACTTCCGACACATCAAAATTCAAATCATCAATGTCACTTATCGATGACAACAATTTATTTTGATTAGGGCTTGTACGTATTTCATCAAATGTAATTATCCCCTCTTTAAAATCTCTGAATGCGATAGAATGGTCGTCCGTAATCTGCGAAATTCTCTTTTTTGATATGTAGTAAAGACGGCTGTCGCCGGAATGTGCCCACACGGCTTTTTCACCGTCAGTTACCAATGCAACAATCGTACTCGACATATTCGATTTTGTACTCTCTCGTTCCTCACCCAAAACAGACGCCGCCTTTTCGATATATCTGTATAACGCCTTACCCGAAAGTTCAGGTGCTTTTTTAAACGATTTACAAACCGTTTCACACACAATCTCCGACGCAACCTCGCCGAAGCTCTGTCCGCCCAATCCGTCGCACACGACAAAGCACCACAACTTATCCGAATTTGCGTAACCTACATAATCTTCATTGTTTTTACGACCGCCTCTGTTTGTCAGTGACACTGCTCTCATAAATTTTTACCCCACATTTATTGATTTCCGTTTTCTTCTGCACTGTTTTCAAAATCAGCTGTATTTTCTGAATTTTCCGCATTATCTGTATTTTCCGTATTACCGTTATCAATGCCTTTCAAAGAATTGATTTCCTCCTGCATAGTGAGCTGTCCCTGCAAAGCCTCATCAAACATAGCTTTTGTCTGACGGTTTGAAACAATAAGCACTATATTCATAACGCATTGAACCAATATTACAGCAGTCAAAATCAATGCCAGCCATACAAGCCCTTTTTCACGACCGCTTTTTACACGTTTATAATCCATCTGTATCACTCCTGATTTTTATACTCTGCAAGAAAGCGTGAAAACTTTCCGACGCATTTTTCGTTAAATCTCACTCCGAGAGAAGTAAGTTTCATAAGTAAATCCGCACTGATTTTTTCTTCATATTCGACTTCAACTTCATAATCCGTTTTATCGAAATATGTCGTTTTATCAAGGCATAATTCCGATCCGTTATGCACAAGGCTGTTTCTTATCGTTACGGCACAGCCCATTTTATAAAGCTCGCCCACATCCTCGCCTGTTATCTCTTTTGCAAGTTCGGCATTTATAATATCATGTACTTCTTCCGTTTCAAATTCATTTTCTTCGCAAATCTGCAAAGGGCTGTTTTCGTTTTTGTGAAGTTTCACCTGTATTTTCGCCACTTCACCCACCACTCTTATTCTTACCATTATACGTTTTTCTCTAAGTATACCCGCTTTATCGGTATAATAATAATTCTTCTGTTCTCTGACCTTTTCCCATGTAAAAGCGTTTAAAATACTCTCATACAGGTCTTTGTCTATCATACTTTTTATCTCTGTTTCCGTCATTTCTGCTCCTTTATATAAACTGATTTCTTTCTTCACTGTATTTGTACCCAATCAGTGACAGTTTATCCTCAATAGTTTTTCTTTCAAGCTCCATATCGTCACACATATCGTCAAGATTTGAATAAAAATCACGAAGTTTTGTGTTGACAAAGCTAAGCAATATAGCAGGATCGTTCGGTATCATATTATCCCTCCAAGTGATCTCTTATAAGTGTTTTTATTTCGTTTTTGCCCTTATGGATTTCGTATTTCATTGCCGGTATAACCGTTTTTGAATATCTGATATTTGTGTTCGGTGATGATTCGATTATACAGCCCTCGCCACCCGTTTCCGTAAGGACTTCACAGAATTGAAAATCATTCCTCGCTTGCGCAATAAACGAATCCTTTGTTTTAATGTTGTCCTTATCTCTTGATGCAACCGCAAAACCTGCGTCATACGCAACACAATCATATTCCGAATTAATTTCGTGACTTCTTGTATGACCGAACGATGTCGGAGTTATAACGGTTTTAACGTCAATCCCCTTAAACGGCGACCATTCTATTACAACTCTGTCATTTTCGACATTGTATGACTTCAAATGTCTGCGTACCAACACCGCGCCGTCAACAACAAACGTAAGCATACTGTCGCAAGCCGCCTCATCAATGCTTACATTACTTCTCATAACATTAAATCCAAAATGAGCACTGTATGCAAATTTCAAATATTTCGGCACAATCTGACCGCACGCAAAATCGGTAATTGTTCCTGCCGGATATGCAATACTCTTGCCGTTTCGTCTTGATACAAGCATATCTGCCTCTTTTATAAGTTTAAGTTCGTCAAGTTTAGGCATTTCTTCAATATCGCAAGACCAAAATTCATGGTCATCAGACAACATAAGGAATATATATGCTTTAAGTCCCCAATAAGGTGAGCCGTGTGTATTATAATGCTCTGCCATAAGAAGATTTGAATAATCGTATCCGACAGATAAAATTCCGCTTGTATCGAATATATTTTTTGAAAGCCAATTTTCAATGTTTCTTATTAATATTCCTTTCATAACACCAAGCGAAAACGGTCTTATACCCGCCAGAATACAAGCGCCCCAAAACGCCGCTTGTGCAAAACGATATGTGAGTGAACGACCGTAAGGAAGTGCCTCGCCGTCCTCGTCAAACCAATATATGAACGTTTTTGCAAATTCCGTTGCACGTTCCTTGTATATATCGGAACGCTCCTTGTCGTCGTCCTCCATTGCAACGGCATAAATCAATCCGTAAAAATGGAATGCAAAACCAATGTAATAATCCTTTTGTCCATGCAGTCCGTCTATGTACCAGCCGTTGCCAAGATAGAATTCATCTATCCTTGCAATATCTTTGTCCAACTGTTCTTGACTGTATTTTCTGCCGACCTTTTTTAAAGCAACGTTGACAAGCACTCTGAAAAATGTCCAGTTGCTGTCACAAACTTCCTTGTCATTTATAGAATAAAGCCATTTTTCAAAGTTTTTTTTCGCAGTGGATTTAAGCGGCTCCCATACCTTTTCCGGTGCAAAAATCAAACCGTATGCAAATGCAGCCATTTCAACAAAACGTTGGTCTTTATCGTGGCAATCGCCCCAGTAACCGTCATTTTTTTTATCCGCACCGCTTGTTATACCGGTTATATATAACTTTTCAAACGTTTCATTTTCACCGCCGCCTGCCCAAAACGGCACAAGTCCCCATAGCGGACGTGCAAAAGCCTCAACGTCCGCCGAAAGATTTTCGTACCACGCACTGTGTCTTGCATACTGTACCTTTCCGCCGTTGTAATACTTTTCTATAGGCGATATTATATCCGATAACTGTTGTCTGAAATATTCTTTTGTATACATAAAGCCACCTCTGTCACTTTGAATTATCTTAATATTTTTATTATAGCATTTATTTACCAAAAAGTAAATAAGATAATTGTAAACCTTTGTTTAATTTTTAGGTTGACAATTAAACTTTTATAATATATAATTATCTCAGTTTTTAAGTTAGAAAGGAAATTTTCAAATGAAGAAGAAATTTACAACAAGAGATTTAATTTTGTGTGCATTGTTCACTGCACTTTCGGCAATCGGAGCGTTTATAAGAATTCCGGTTCCGCTTGTGCCTTTTACTTTGCAAATAACATTTACAACATTGGCAGGTCTTTTGCTCGGTTCTAAAAAGGGCGCAATAAGCGTTGCGGTATACGTGCTTATGGGACTTATCGGAATACCTGTGTTTACACAAGGCGGAGGTTTCAGCTATGTGCTAAAACCAAGTTTCGGCTTTTTGGTAGCCTTCATTATAGGAGCATTCGTAACAGGACTTATTGTCGAAAAGAAACAAAATCCGTCATTCTTGAGAATACTCGGCGCAAGCTTTGCCGGTATGGCATTCGTATACGTTTTGGGTGCGATTTATTTCTATATTATATGTAACTTTGTTATTAATGCACCTGTCAGTATCGGTAAAACAGTTATGTCGTGTTTCGTGCTTGTCGCTCCGGGTAATATCGCCCTTGCAATCCTTGCAGCACTTGTCGCAAAAAGAATTATACCGATTCTAAATCGTCAAAACCAGTCAACTGTTCCACAACCTAAGACTGTATGATAAAAAAACACTGTGCTTTGTCACAGTGTTTTTTTGATTACTCATAATATTTAAAATAAAAAATACACCCACATCAATATTTCATTGATATGGGTGTATATACAAATGGTGCGACTGTCCTTATTGGACTTATGGAAAAATCGCATAAACACAAGGGTTTTGAGCGGTCAATAAACAGTATTAACCTTAAAATAAAATAATTTTATGTTTAAAAAATATCGTGAATTGCATATTTACGGTATTTTTTATTTCCCTTTTGCACCAAAGACCGACCTTTACATTCTCAGATAGTATATCATAAATACATAAGGCGGTCAATTAAAAAACAAAAGAACGACAAAATTTTTATTTTGCCGAAGTAAAACAGAATATTTTATATATAAGGCATTGGGAACACTCAATGTCTTTTTTTGATGTCGATATTTAGGAAAGGAGCATATCAGCTATGGCAACAGTATTCAGAGTTCAGAAAACAAAAGATTTTACAGTGATGTCTAATCATCATTTAAAAAATAAAGATTTGTCCCTGCGGTCAAAAGGGCTTTTATCGTTTATGCTTAGCTTGCCTGAAGATTGGGATTATTCCCTTAAAGGCTTAGCAACTTTAAATAAAGAGGGCATTGACGCCATACGCTCGGCAATCAATGAGCTTGAAGCGTTTGGATATATTGAGCGTTCCCGCGTCAGAAACGAAAAAGGGCAGCTTGGCGAAAATGAATATATCATACACGAATTGCCTATATCGCCCGAACCAAAACAGACCGAGCCTACATTGGAAAATCCAACATTGGATAATCCTGTACAGGCTGAACCTGAACAGGGCAAGTCCACGCAATTAAATACTAATAAATCAAATACTGAAATATCAAATACTGATTTATTAAATACTTATCCAATCAATTCTACGGAGCCGGAGGAAAACGGCGAACCTGTAAAACCACAACAGCCTGAACGGATAGGAATGGATAAGATTTTAGCATACAGACAGCTTATAAAACAAAATATTGAGTATGATATTTTATGTCAAAAGCTAAACGGCAATATCGGTATTCTGAATGAAATTGTTGATATTATCACTGAAACGGTATGTACAACAAGAGAATACTTAACCGTTGCAAGCGAGGAACGAAATGCGGAAACGGTAAAATCCAAACTTCTGAAACTAAACAGCGAGCATATCGAATATGTCATAGACTGTATGAAGAATAACACAACAGACGTACACGATACAAGAAAATATTTACTTGCGGCGTTATTCAATGCCCCCTCCACTATTGACAGCTATTACACCTTGAAAGTAAATCACGATATGTACGGAGGTAATTAAAATTACATACAACCCAAAATCACGCGCCCCGCCTATGCGAGCGTGTTTTTTAATACAAAATTTTAAATCTTGACAAGGAGGATTTTTAGAAATGAGAAACAAAATAAAAAGAATTTTAGCCGCTGTAATGGCGGCGGGAATGACTTTGAGCGTTATTCCCTCAATCACCACTTATGCGGCGCAGAGTAACGAATATGTCGATCCGGCGGACGTATGGATTGAAGCAAACGGGCGCACAAGCGAGTTTGACATCAATGCAACAGTAACTACGGGTACAATGTTCTGCCCCGTCTGCGATATGCCGACAAGCAACATTTCCTACCGCGTACCCGAATACACACGAACTGGCGAAACCGCATATAATCGCGGCGTCTACTATTCGGACGGTACGCTTATTGACGGAAAAGGCAAAGGCAATCTTGACGACGGAACACCCGGCGTTGACGCGTTCTATACGGGGTATCATTGGACAAAATCAGTTTGTCAGAATTGCGGTACGGTAAATTCCGTTGACGGAATTAACGCGTATTCGTGCGGTAAAGATGTATATTCCCTTAACCCCTGCGACAGCAACTTTTTCTTGGATTTTGACAGTACGGAATACATACCGTACAACAGCAGGACGCATACGGTAAAAGCAAAAAAGGGCAAGTATTGTCAATTCTGCAAAGGCACGAAAGAGCGGGTGCAGGACAAACAGGAAAACCACAACTTCACCGAAAATGTAAACGGCGAATTGGGAAATCAGCGTTTTCACATTACAGCGGATTGTGAGGACTGCGGATATAAGAAAAACGAATACGCGGCGGCAAAGTCTGTTGTACAAAGCTATTATGGCAAGGTTGACGGAAAACCTCATACCGTAACCGTCAATGACTTATCGGAGAATGGCGTAAATACAAGTATTCGTTACGGAACGGAAGCGAAAAAGTGTAACAAGACAAGCGCGCCGAATTATACCGACGAGGGCTATTATCCCGTATATTATGAGATAGAATATACCTACGGCGGCGAGAGTATGACGGAAAACGGCGTAAGCTATGTATGGCTTTTAAGCGATAATCCGCCCTCAAATACAAACAGTATTCATACTCACGATTTCAGATTTTTGGAAACAGTGCGCCCCACTTGTACAGAGTTAGGTTTTGACCGTTTCCAGTGTGCCGAGTGCGGAGCCTTGCAGAAAACGAATTATACTCCCGCAAGCGGGCACGATTACAATACTGTTGTAATTCGTGAGCCGAGTTGTCAGCAAGGCGGTTTAGAATTACATTCCTGTACAAAGTGCGGCAGCTATTATACAGAAAGTACCTCAATGACGGGACACCGTTATGAAACAAATATTGTTGCCTCCACTTGTACAAAGAACGGATATACAGAACATATTTGTATCGACTGCGGATATAAGTACATTACGGATTTAACGCCACTTGCAAAACACGATTACAGACCGACAGTAACCGCGCCCACTTGTAAAACAAAAGGCTTTACCACATACAAGTGCAGAAATTGTGATGATACCTATGTCGGCGATTACACCGAGCCGCGCGGTCATAAATGGGACGAGGGACACACTGTAACTAATTCGACCTGCGAGAGCGAGGGCGTTATGGAATACCACTGTAAACATTGTGATGAAAAGATGATACAGGCAATTTCAGCGACAGGACATACACCCGGAAAGGCTGCTACCTGTACCGAACCGCAAAAGTGCGAAAGCTGCGGCGCTATTCTTGAACTGCCGACAGGACACACCTATTCCGAAACAGTAACGGAGCCGACTTGTACAGCTATGGGATTTACCACATATAATTGTGAGAATTGCGACCATTCATATATCGGTAATTATACGGATAAGACCGAACACAAGTATAATTCAGTTGTAACTCCCCCGACCTGTACGGAAATGGGATATACAACATATACTTGCGAGGATTGCGGCGACAGCTACATTTCAGATTATACGGATAAAACAGAGCATAAATATAATGCTGTTGTAACTTCCCCGACTTGTACGGAAATGGGATATACAACATATACTTGCGAGGATTGCGGCGACAGCTATAAATCTGATTATACGGAGGGTCTTCCTCATAATTACAATAAGCAGACGATTAAGCCTACTTGCACATCACAGGGCTATACAATTTACACTTGCCCCGATTGCGGCAAGGAATATATCGGCGACGAGCAGGAGCCGACAGAGCATAAATATATTCCCACTGTAACCGCGCCGACTTGTACGGAAATGGGATATACAACTTTTACTTGCGAGGATTGCGGAAAATCGTATGTCGCGGATTACACGGACGCGAAAGGCCATAACTATGAGGAAAAAATCACAACTTCCACTTGTACGGGTATAGGATATACAACCTTTACTTGTAAGGACTGCGGAATTTCATATATCGGAAACGAGCAGGCAAAGACCGCTCACGATTACGAAACAACAGTAACCGCGCCTACCTGTACAGAATTGGGCTATACAACATACACCTGTAAAAACTGCGGCGAAACATATAGAGCCGACGAGGTATCGGCAAAAGGACACAAGATGTCAGATTGGATTATTGACGTTCCCGCTACGATTGAGAATGAGGGCAGCAGGCATATTGAATGTACGGATTGCGGTACAGTTTTAAAAATTGAGGAAATCCCCCAGCTTACCGATAAGGACAATTCGGACGAGGACGGATATTCAAAAGTCGGTGATTATAGTATTCTGATTACCGATAAGGACAGCAAGCCTGTTTTCAATTCAGAAATCAGCATTGACAAGGACGATAACATCACAATTAAGCTGCCGGAGGGCAGATTGCTTGACTATGAGGACAGAACGACAATTACGGTTGTTCGTACAGATACAAAGGCAGCGGCAGAGGGCTTGAATATCAATATTTCAGACAAGAGCGGCAACGCCGCAACAGGTCAGACGGACGCAGGCGGTCAGCTTATTGTTCCGAATAATCAGAGCTCAACGGGTAATGAAAACGGCACTATCGGCGGCGATAACGGCGAAACAAAATATACTTATGTTGTTACCGTTACAGACAAAAACGATACCGTCATTCCCGATTGTGAAATTCACATAGGCGATAACCACGATATTGTCGTAAAACTTCCCGACGGTACGGCTATGAACAGCGACAACCGCGTTACTGTTACGGTCAAAGACCAGAACGGCGAAGCAAAGGAAAATGTAAACGTGATTGTCATAGGCGACAGCGACTATATAGAAAAGGGCGTTACAAACGCAAACGGTCAGGCTACATTACCGAATAAAAATCAGGCGTACACGGACAAAAACGGTACGGCGAATGTAAACGGATATATCGTACTTGTCGAAGATGAAACGGAACCGGTATATATGGCGCTTGTAACCGTTGACGATAACGGCGTTATGGTATGCCTCCCCGACGGTAAAAAGATTGATTACCATAACCGTACATCTGTAATTGTAAAGACGAATGACGGAAAAGCGGTTGAGGGCGTAAGCGTAAATGTCTATGACAATGCAGGCGGCGACAGAACCGAGATAACAGACAAGGACGGAAAAATCACTGTTCCTCCGCTGAATGAAAATATAATCGAGAATAAACCGACGCCGGAGCCTACTCTGACAACAAAACCCGGACTTGAAACTCCCGAACCGTCAGAGAAGCCGGACGCAACAGACGAACCGAGCGCAACGGATAAACCGTCAGAAACAGAAAAGCCGGACGCGACAGAGCAGCCGAGCGAAACGGAAAAGCCGAAGCCTACCGTAAATCCCGATAATGGAAGCGAGGTTGTTACTCCCGATTATTCGTATAAGGTATCTGTAAATGACAATGACGGCGCTGTAAACGGCGCAATCGTCAGTGTTGATAAAGACAACGGCAGCGTTACGGTTAAGCTCCCTGATGAAAAGGGTATCACTCCCGATAACAGAATTATTATCGGAATTACAGACAAGGACGGAAAAGCTGTAAACGGCGTACCTGTTACCGTAATTGCAAAGGACGGAACGGAAGCAAAAGACCTTACAAACAGTGAGGGCATTGCGATTGTTCCCCCGACAAGTACAGACCGTACAGACAAAAACGGCTATGCACAGGTTGTTGAGGGAGAAAAGACATACAATGTCATTGTCGAGGACACAAAGGCAAAAATCGAAAATGCCGCCGTTGAGGTTAAGGACGGTAAAATCAGCGTTATTCTTCCCGACGGAAACAAGCTCAATACAGATAATCAAACCACTGTAACCGTCAGCGGCAAGGATAATACAGCGGTCAAGGATATTTCCGTAACTGTTACCGATAAGGATAATAAGACAGCGACAAAATCAACCGACGCAAACGGTAAAATCACTGTACCCGTCAAGACTTCAACAGGCGGTGGCGGCGGTTCTTCTTCAGGAGGAAGCGGCGGCAGTAGCGGATATGTCAAGCCGTCATACACTGTAAAGGTTGTCGATAAGGACGGAAAGACCGTCAATGTCAATAAGACCGTCAAGGACGATAAAATCACTTTGACGCTTCCGAGCGGCAAAACTCTTGACGATAATTATTATACAATTACCGTAACGGATAACAAGGGCAAGACAACGGCGGGTATTGATGTTACGCTCAAAGACAAGAATAATTCCGTCAGCGGCGCAACCGACGCAAACGGTCAGCTTATTATGCCGACAAACACGCATAATTCTTATGTAGTCGGATATGAGGACGGAGCCTTTAAGCCTGAAAATAATATGACAAGAGCAGAAGCAGCTGCCATATTCGCCCGTAATATTGCAGAGCGTAAGGGCGAAAATATTTCAAGCCGTAAATCATCATTTAAGGACGTATCAAGCAAGGATTGGTTTAATAACTATATCGCCTATCTTGAAAAGTACAAGGTAATATCCGGCTATGACGATAAGACATTTAAGCCGGACGAACATATTACAAGAGCCGAATTTGTAACAATGTGTATGAGGTTCTATGCGCTGGACGCTAAGACAGTGGCGGCAAAGAAGAATATTTTTAATGATGTACCAAAATCACATTGGGCGTCAGGTTATATTTACAGCGCTGTTGGTATGGGCTGGATAAACGGATACAGCGACAGCACATTTAAGCCGGACAGCAACATCACACGCGCGGAGGTTGTAACGATTGTAAACCGCGTAACAGGACGCGCCGCCGATACGGAATACATCAATAAGAATATGTCAGCCGTAAATAAATTTACAGACCTCAAAGACAAGTCATATTGGGCGTTTTATGAAATCCTTGAAGCAAGCAATACGCATAATACCGTTGACGGAAAGAGCGGCGAAACTTGGGTAAAATAATTGTCTGATTTGTGTATTGTGTTTGTTGACCGGATATGATATAATCTTTATAATATTTTATATCGAAAGGAAAGAATATTATGGATAAAAAATTAAAAATAATTATAGAAAACTGTCCCCAAAATCATAAATGCCCCGCTGTCAATGTTTGTCCTGTTGGAGCGTTAAGTCAGAAAGATTTTGAAGCACCGATAATAGATTATGACAAGTGTATAGGGTGCGGTAAATGTTCAAATTTCTGTCCTAAAAAAGCATTGGTATTATAATTGGATTATACATAAGGGGTGTAAACGGTGGAGGAACGCATAGAACCGACAAATACGGTACAGACTGAATTTGACGAGTGGATTATAAACGGTTTGGATAAGGCGGAAGAAATAATCCATAAATCAGATACAGAGAATATTAAGCAATAAGCGGTTGTTTGAAAATAAACAGCCGCTTTTTTGTTGCAAGGAGTGATGTCTATACAGGAAGAAATAAATAAAAAAACAGTTGCGTTAGTTATAAGCGCTTCCAAAATGACGGGGCGCGTATTACAGGCGGCAATTCGTGAATACCTAAGACAGCAGCAGAAAAATAAAAACAAGGGCTATCAGGGTAAACAGACGATTAAGCAGCTTGTAGAGTCAGGCGCGGCGCTTTCAAATATTGAGATAACGAATAAAAATATAAAATCTTTTGAGCCGGTGGCGAAAAAGTACGGACTTGACTATGCTTTGAAAAAGGATAATTCCACGAAACCGCCGAAGTACCTCGTATTCTTCAAGGGTAAGGATATTGATGTCATAAATATGGCGTTTCAGGAGTATTCGCAAAAGCTGTTACGGGAAAAACCGTCAATCCGTAAAATGTTATCTCAAATGCGCGAGCTTGCAAAGACTATCAATCCGAAAGACCGCGCCCGCCGCAAAGAACAGGAGCGCGATATATGAGGATAGACAAAAGGTTTATTCTTTTAAATATCCCGTATCTTCTGTTCTTTTGGATTGCTGATAAGATATGCTATATATACAGGATAACAGAGGGTAATAAAATAATAGCGTTGGTTCAGGGAATTGCGGAGTTTTACAAAGCTCCGCTTTTTTCGTTCCACATAATCGATATATCAATCGGAGTAATAGCCGCGCTTCTGATTAAGTGCGCAGTTTATGTCAGGGGTAAAAATGCTAAGAAATACCGAAACGGCATTGAATACGGTTCGGCGCGCTGGGGTACGGCGTCAGACATAGCCCCGTATATTGACGGACAGAATTTCTATAATAATGTTCTTCTCACGAATACGGAACGGCTTACAATGGACAGCCGCCCGAAGCTGCCGAAGTACGCAAGAAATAAGAATGTTCTTGTAATCGGCGGCAGCGGCAGCGGTAAGACAAGGTTTTTCATAAAACCGAATTTAATGCAAATGCACAGCAGCTATGTTGTAACCGATCCGAAAGGTACGGTTTTAATTGAGTGCGGGAAGCTGTTACAAAAAGGCGGATATATCATAAAAACATTTAATACGATAAATTTCAAAAAGAGTATGAAATATAATCCGTTTGAGTACATACGCAGCGAAAAGGATATTTTGAAGCTCGTTAATACCCTTATTGCGAATACCAAAGGCGAGGGCGAAAAGTCAAGTGAGGATTTCTGGGTTAAGGCTGAACGCCTGTATTATTGCGCCCTCATAGGCTATATTTGGTACGAAGCGCCCGACGAGGAAAAGAACATCATAACTCTTTTGGATATGATAAACGCGTCGGAAGCAAAAGAGGACGACGAGAATTATAAAAGCCCCGTTGATTTACTCTTTGACCGTCTGGAAGAAAAGGAACCGGAGCATTTCGCAGTAAAGCAGTATAAGAAATACAAAATGGCAGCCGGCAAGACTGCTAAAAGTATTTTGATTTCGTGCGGCGCGAGATTAGCGCCGTTTGACATTAAGGAACTCAGGGACTTAATGGAATATGACGAATTGGAGCTCGACAAAATCGGCGACAGGAAAACGGCGTTGTTCGTTATCATTTCCGATACGGACGATACTTTTAATTTCATAGTCGCTATGATGTACACGCAGTTATTCAATCTGCTTTGTGATAAGGCGGACGACGTTTACGGCGGCAGACTTCCCGTACACGTTAGATTTCTGCTTGATGAAATGGCGAATATCGGACAAATACCAAAATTTGAAAAGCTGATTGCCACAATAAGAAGCCGAGAAATATCGGCGTCAATAATCTTGCAGGCGCAAAGTCAGCTAAAAGCTATTTACAAGGATAACGCCGACACGATTATAGGTAATTGCGATACTACCCTATTTCTCGGAGGTAAAGAGAAAACTACTCTTAAAGAGATTTCCGAAACGCTCGGCAAAGAAACGATTGATATGTACAATACTTCCGAAACGCGAAGTAATCAAAAATCTTACGGACTTAATTATCAAAAATTAGGAAAGGAGCTGATGACGCAGGACGAATTATCGGTAATGGACGGCGGCAAGTGCATTTTGCAATTAAGGGGCGTCCGTCCGTTTTTGTCTGAAAAGTACGATATAACGGCGCACCCGCGCTATAAGTATTTATCAGACGCAGACAAGAAAAACGAGTTTGACATTGAACGATTTTTGAACCGCAGACCGGCGGTTGTAAAGGAAAATGAACAATTCGACCTTTACAATGTAGATGTGCCGGACGAAGAAAAAAAGACAGATTAAAATTTAGGAGGATTTTATTTATGCAATTTTTCACAGAAGCGGTCAATGTTTTAAAAACTCTTGTAATCGCGTTAGGCGCAGGCCTCGCGGTTTGGGGTGTTGTCAATCTCTTGGAGGGATACGGCAACGATAATCCCGGCGCAAAGTCGCAGGGAATTAAACAGCTTATGGCTAAGTAGATGTAATCAAGAAAAGAAAGGAAAAGCACAATCCAGACGGAACCGGCGGTTGTGTCAAGAAATATTTGTGGAATAGCAAGAACTTTGATATAATGGGAACAGAAACCCCAGAACCGGGAGAAAGGCAGGAGGATAAATGCACATAAGTTATAAACCCCTCTGGCACACGCTGGTTGAGCGCAATATGAGGAAAGAGGACTTGCGGATTGCCGCCGGTCTTACCACAAATATGATTGCCAACATGGGTAAAGGCAAAAACATCAGCATGGAAACGCTGGTTCGTATCTGCGAAGCCCTGAATTGTGGCATTTTGGATGTAATTGAATTAGAGCAGGACAAAGACACTGAAATATTAAATTGACAAGGAAGGCGCTGCGAAATGGACAATAGAGAAAGAATTATCAGACTTTGGTTTGATATGTGGCTTGCAAAAAAAGATTTGGGTATATTTAATGTATTTTCTGATAATGCCGTATATATTGAAAGTTGGGGGCCAGAGTACCACGGCTCCAAGAAAATAAAACTTTGGTTTGAGGAATGGAATACCCGTGGAACTGTCTTGCAATGGGACATCAAGCAATTTTTCCATAAAGGCAATCAAACCATTGTTGAATGGTATTTCAAAAATAAGATGGACACCGGTAACGTAGAAGCGTTTGATGGAATGTCACTAATAGAATGGACGCCAGATGGCAAGATTGCTCTCTTAAAAGAATTTGGTTGTAACGAAAATCGGTATGACCCTTATAAAGATGGCAATATACCACATTTCAGAGATGAAAATGCAAAGTGGTTTTAACTGGAAATTCAGTTGCTGGAGGTAATTATGCGGAATGGATAATTGGTTTACCATTGAGCAAATAGACCGTGATACATTCTCTATTAGCGAATACAAGCACTGGGAAGAAACACATTGTTATCTATTATGTGGGGAAAAATATGCTATTCTCATTGATACAGGTTTAGGCGTTTCCAACATCAGAAAAATTGTGGACTCTCTGACAAAGCTGCCTGTTATGACAGTTACAACTCATGTTCATTGGGACCACATTGGCGGGCATAAGTATTTTGATAATATCGCCGTACATGAAGCGGAAAAGGACTGGCTATCGGTCAGGTTTCCGATACCATTGCAAGTTGTGAAGAATAATTTGACAAGGATTCCTTGTGATTTTCCAAGAGATTTTGATATTAACGCTTATCAGATTTTTCAAGGTATCCCACAAAGAATTTTACACGATGGCGATTTTCTAAATTTAGGTGGGGGGGAAATTCAAGTTGTTCACACGCCGGGACATTCTCCCGGACATTGTTGCTTTTACGAACCAGAACGAAACTATTTGTATTCCGGGGATTTGATATACAAGGGAAGCCTGGACGCATTTTACCCAACTACCGACCCGAAGCTATTCTATCAATCTATAAGGCGAATACGGAAATACAATATAAAAAAAGTTCTGCCCGGACACCATCAGTTGGATATTCCCGTTTCTTTGATAGCCGATATTGAAGCCGGATTTGCACAATTAGAGAGAGCCGGAAAACTCAAACAGGGAAATGGATTGTTTAAGTTTCAGGATTTCCAAATTCATATATAATCAAAGCTGCCGTTGTAGGAACACCAATTCCCACAACGGCAGTTTTTCATTTCCACGGCCTGCGCCGGAAGTTCATACCGGACTGTTTTATCAGCGGGGATTTCTTGAACAGCTTCTTCAAAAGGCTTCGTTCCTCTTGTGAGAGCCGCTTATATTTAAGCTGGAACGCCTTGCAGAACATCTCCGTGAATTGCTGAACCCTGTCCCCCGGCGATTGCATGGCTTTTTGTACTTCCCGTATCAGTTCATCGGCGGACGTGGTATCCGGCGCACTTTCGCTGTCATTTTCGTGCGCCTTGCGTATGTCGTGGAGAATGACGTCCCATGTTTTGTGCGTCACATGGCAAAAGAAATCTTCTTCCTCTACCTGACAGGCTTCCAATACTTTGATTGCCCGGTCTGCCACCGCTTCGGGATGTCCTTCCAGTATCATAGCCCGCACAGCGGCCAGCGAGCTGTTCATGTCATGGAAGCGCATGGTTGCCATTCCGTCCACATAGATTTCTGCGTCTGCCAGCAGTTCCTTGAATTTTTCATGGGAGATAATCTCACACAGCAGACGGTTGTTGAAGCGTTCACTTTTCAGCAGTTCCACGACTTCATCACTCAAATGCAATTCTTCTATCGGCGTGTTTTCATATTTCCGATTGTTGGTAAGGCCGAGCAGATAGTCAACGGACACTTGATAGAAGTCTGCCAGCTTCAACAGGCTGCCGTGATTGATTTCCTTGTATTCATCGTTGTCGTTTTCATAGCTGCCGAGGGCTGATTTTGAAATGCCGGTTTCCTGCGCCAGTTCTTCCAGATTTAAGCCCCGTTCCACCCGTAAATCTTTCAGGCGTTCCTGTACGGAAATGCGGGTTTTCATAGATACATCGCTCCTTCCTGCGGCTGGCTGCCGCCGTCCATCCTATTATACCATACCCGTTCCGCAATCGTGGAAATTTTCGATTTCGGGGCGGTTTTCCTACTTTGTGGATATACGGGAGAAGGCTCAAAAATGTGCCATAATGGGCTTAGTTCATCGATGGATTATTCCAATCGAATGACCGGCCTGTATGGGATATGCTCCCCGGCGATGTAGCGCAACGACTTGCGGCAGGGAAATGGAGGAACCATGACCGCAACGAGCGTACCAAAGGGAGCGAAACGCCGTTGTAAGAGCCAGGGGCAGGAACGACATCAGGGAGAACCGGCGAAAATGAACACCGAATTGATACTGAAACACAACAATCTGATAGGGCATAGTCTACCCTATCTGTAATACTACGGGGGATTTCCGGGCGGCTCTATGGCCGCTTTTCCCTTGAAAATCGCCCCGAAACACGACACTAAAATCTGCTATCCGTCTATTGCGGCTGTTACGGCTGAAATGGGCGGATTTTTGTTTAAGGAGGCACCATGCCGAGAATGCCGAAAAAGAGGAAGCTGGAACTGTCCTTCTTCCTCAATGAACGGGGGCGGGTAACGTACAACGACCTTTGCCGGAAATGCCAGCGTACTTGCAAACAGAGTTTCCGGGCGGTCATTGTGGACTGCCCCCATTATCTTTCCAAACGCTCAAAACGAAAAGTAAAGGAGGACACCGATTGAATGGAAGTTGAATTTATGACCGCAGACACCACCCTGCCGCCCTGTATGCCGCTGCCGAGAGCCATGCTGCGGCTCCCGATCAGCAGCACCGCAAAGGTCATGTACGCCCGGATGTTGGATATTGTTTTCCTGTCCGGCATAGAGGACGCCAACGGGATTTTATTTATCCATTTCCCCATCGTGGAACTGGCGGCGGCACTTGCCCGCAGCACCATGACTGTGAAGCGTTCCCTGAATGAATTGGAGGACGCCGGACTGATACTGCGAGTGCGTCAGGGCTTCGGGGAACCCAACAA
>ENA-ORLW01001120-ORLW01001120.1-human-gut-metagenome-genome-assembly--contig:-NODE-1120-length-31962-cov-4.768920_pt1 | contig 31962 bp, 46 predicted proteins | sample MGYA00243017_ERZ508829 | MGnify/ENA primary metagenome ERZ508829 (study PRJEB26277, sample SAMN04329776) | human gut metagenome | biome: human-associated habitat | host: Homo sapiens | place: USA...
TGTCAATTCGAATAGATTTTGATCTAACATAATTACCACCTATATATTTTTTTTTATATTATATATTAATAAGAAAAAAAATCAATATTAAATTTATTAAAATAAAATGATTAAAAAATATACATAGAGGGTAAACTAAAAATATATAACTTTAATATGGAGGAAAATATGTACAAAAATAAAAAAAACAAAAAGTTTTTAATTCTTATTATAGTAGTTGTAATTTTACTAATCACGATAATAGGATTATATAAGATTTATGCAAATATCGATATAAATACATATCAAAATGAAATAAAAGTTGATAAACTCTCTAAAGAATCTATTGCAGATAGTAATAAAGATATAACTGAAATATTAGAATATACAAATTCTTCTATTGTAGGTATTTCAAAAATTAAAGATAAAGGAAGCACTATATTTTTAGAAGATGGAGCTACTAAATTAGGATTAGGAAGTGGAGTAATAGTTTCTGAAGATGGATATATTTTAACAAATGAACATGTATCAGGAGAAAAATATAATAAATGTTATGTGACGTTAGAAAATGGAACAACACATAATGCAAATGTAGTATGGTCTGATTCTGATTTAGATTTATCAATAATAAAAATTCCGATGAAAGGCCTAACATATGCAAAATTGGGTGATTCTAAACAAATAAAAGTAGGACAGACAGTATATGCAATAGGTAATCCTATAGGATATGAATTTCAGAGAACTGTTACATCAGGAATAATTAGTGCATTAAATAGAACAATAAAAATAGAAGAGGGTGATAAAATTAATTATATGAATAATTTAATTCAAACAGATGCTGGAATTAACCCAGGTAATAGTGGTGGACCTCTTATTAATTCTGAAGGAGAAGTAATTGGTATTAATTCTGTAAAAATTACTTCTGCTGAAGGAATAGGATTTGCAGTTCCAATAAATTGTGTAAAAAACATTATAGAAAGATTTATTACAGATGGAAAATTTGATGAGGCAAGTATAGGAATATTTGCATATGATAAAAACATTATATCATATATTGCACCAAATATAGAATTCCAAAATGGTATATATGTTGAACAAATATCTGAAGATTCTCCAGCTAAAAAGACAGATTTAAAAGTAGGAGATATTATTACTAAAATAGATGGCATAGATTTAGTAAATATGTGTGATTTAAGAGAATATATTTATACGAAAAATCCTGGTGATGAGGTTAGTTTAGATATTTTGAGAAATAAAACTAATTTAACAATAAAAATTAAATTGAGTAAAAAATAGGAGGGATATAAATTTGAGTTCATATTGGATAGAATCAACTAAAAATATTGAAAAAAAATATCTGGAATTAAAAAATGATATAGAAACTGATGTATGCATAATAGGTGGAGGTTTAGCTGGAATTAGTTCAGCATATGAGCTGGCTAAAGCTGGACTTAAAGTAGTTGTACTTGAAAGAGATCAAATTGGTAAAAAAACGACTGGAAATACAACTGGGAAAATTACTAGTCAGCATGGTCTGTTTTATAAGTATTTAGCTGAGTCAGAGGGAGATGAATTTGCTAAAAAGTATCTAAATGCAAATGAACAAGCTATTAAAAATATAAAAAGTATAATTGATACTGAAAAAATAGAATGTGATTTTGAATATCAAGATGCATATGTTTATACACAAAAACAAGAAGAAATATCAAAAATAAATGAAGAATTAAGAATATTAAAGAAGTTAGAATTTAATTGTGAAGTGGTAAATAAAACAGAATTACCATTTGAGGTATTATGTGCAATTAAATTTTCTAATCAGGCACAATTTAATGTAAGAAAATATTTGCTAGGGTTAGCTGACTATATAGAGAATAGTAAAGGAAAGATATTTGAAAATTCCAAAGTGTATGATCTAAAAAAAGATATAGATGGTTATTTAACATATTGTAATAATGTATGTGTAAAATCTAAATATGTAATAATTGCATCACATTATCCAATAATTAATTCTCCAGGATTCTATTTCCTAAAAATGTATCAATCAATGTCATATGCAATTGCTATAGAGACAAATCAAGATATTTTTAATGGAATGTATATAAATAGTGAGGTTCCGACGAAATCTTTTAGAAACATAAAAGATGGAGATAAGCGACTAGTATTAATAGCAGGATCTGATCATAAGACGGGATCAAAGATTGATTTGTCAAACGCATATAAAGAATTAGAAGAAACAGCTAAACAATTATATCCAGATTGTAAAGTAAAATATAAGTGGCATACTGAAGATTGTATTACTTTAGATAAAATACCATATATAGGAGAATTCTCAAAATTTATGCCAAATGTATATGTTGCAACAGGGTACAAAAAATGGGGGATAACTACATCAAATATCGCAGCAAATATTATAAGAGATAAAATCTTAAATAAAGATAATGAATATGAAGAAATATTTAAAGCAACAAGAATGGAACCAATAAAGAATATTAAAGAAGTTGAAAATATATTAAAAGAAACTACAAATTCATTATTAATAAATAAAATGAAGATACCAAATGATAAAATTAGTAATATAAATAAAGAAGATGCTAAAATTATAGAGGTTGATGGTAGAAAAGTTGGGATTTATAAAGATGAGCACGGAGAATTATATGCTGTAAAACCGATATGTTCGCATCTAGGATGTGAGTTAAGTTGGAACAACATAGCTAAAACTTGGGATTGTCCTTGTCATGGTTCGAGATTCGATTATAAAGGTAAATCTTTATATTCCCCAAGTATCAAAGATTTAGATAGTTGGAAGATAGAGAAATAAAAGACTTTAATAATTAATCTAAATATTGTTAAGAAATTTTTTATAAAAATAGATTTATCAAGCGATTAATGCTTGATAAATCTATTTTTATAAAAAATTATATCTTGGCCAATAATCATAAATAATTTATTTGGATTTCATAAATAAAAATATTATGCTTATTAGCAAGTCCAACCTAATTGGCTATAAATTGAAGCATAACAAATTATTAAAGGCAATATAAAAACAATCAATGTGTATATTATGTCCTTTTTGGTTGTATATAATAAAGTAATGGAGTGGATTATATGATAAAAAATGCAAAATCATTAAAAGACAAAGCTAGAAATATAGCTAATGAAAATAATATTTCAATTCAACAAGTATTACAAAATTATATGTTTGAAAGAGTGCTAGAAAGATTATCAAAATCTAAATATAAAGAAAATTTTATTATAAAAGCTGATTTACTATTATCTTCAATAATGGGTAATAATTTACGAACTACCATGGATATTGACACTAATATAACATGCATTAATTTAGATAAAGAAGAATTATTAAAAATAATTAATGAACTTTTAAATATGAATATTGGAGATAATGTAGTATTTAAAATAGAGAAAATTGAAGATATAAAGCAATAAGAATATTATGGCGGTTACTAATTTAAAATAATTGCTACATATGAAAATATGAAAGTACAATTTCACATGGATGTATCAACAGGAGATGTTATTACTCCTAGAGCTATTGTATACAAATACAAAAAATTATTTGATAACTCGTACATAGATATTTTATCTTATAATCAAGAAACAATTATTGCAGAAAAACTTCAAGCGATTTTAGAAAGAAAAACTCAGAATAGCAGAATGAAGGATTATTATGATTTGTATTTCTTTGTAAACTATAGATGGAACACAATAGATAAAAAATTATTAATAGAAGCTATAATAAAAACTTTTGCAACTGGAAACAGTATAACTGAATTAAAGAATATAAGTGAAACTATTAAGAATTTAGAAAATAACCAATTTTTAAATAAACTATGGGTAGATTATTCTAAAAAGCATGAATATTCAAAAGATATAAAATTTAATGATACTATTGAAGCAATAGAAACTATCAAGTATGCAATATTTTCTAGTAATGAATTAAAATTAGCATTAGCACAAAATTAAATATTTTAACAAATTTTTAAAAATAGGCTAACAAATAAAAAAGAGCACGTTATACTACAAGAAAAATTATATTGGAGGTAGTATAAATGTCAAATAAAAATGATAAAGTGGAAAGTATTCTAACTGCATTATTTGAGAGTAGAGAAGAAAATTTATATGCTTTAAATGAAAAGGATAAAGAAAAAATTAGAAATAGCTTAGATAGTTATATCGACAAAATTAATATCATTGGAGCTTATGAAAACGAAAAATTCTATAAAATACGACTTTTCAGATACAGTAAATTTAATATTGGAGTGTGTATGTAAATAGTAACAAATATATATTTGTTACTATTTACTTTTTATGTTAATTATGGTATAATTTATATGTCTCATGACTATTGAATTTCTAAAATTTAGCAGTACAACATAGGAAGGCAATAGTTAAATAACTTTAGAAAGGGGAAATACCTTATGACAAGAGACAACTTAATTTCCGCAGAAAACATTTCTGCAAAGCACTTCGCATTAGGTCCTTTAGATGGACGGTATTCACAGATTGGCGAGAAATTAGCCCCTTACTTCTCCGAATATGCTCTGGTGAAAAACAGAGTTAAGGTAGAGGTGTTCTGGCTCAAGTTCTTGCTTGAGAATGTCAACGGCTCTGATATTTTGGATGCTTTTGACATGGACAGACTTACGGAAATCATGGAAATCTATAACGATTTTTCTGATTCTTCCTATGTAAGAGTTAAGGAAATCGAATCGGTTACTAACCATGATGTGAAATCTGTTGAACTCTTTGTAGCTGAAAAGCTCAAAGAAATGGGAATGGACAGTCTTGTCAGCTTTGTGCATATTGGTTGCACTTCAGAGGACATTACTAATCCATCCTATGCTAACATGATTTCTACAGCACTAAAGGAGGTTTGGATTCCGGCAGCCGAGCAGCTGATTGATAAGATTTCTGAAATCGCACTCGATCATGCAGATACGGCTATGCTCGCACACACACATGGACAGCCTGCAACTCCTACTACTATTGGTAAGGAAATGACTGTTTACTCGTATCGTTTGAGAAAGTCTTTGGAGAATATTAAATCCATCAAGGCTTGTGCAAAATTCAATGGTGCGACAGGCAACTATGCAGCAATTTCTGTTGCATTTCCAAATGAAGACTGGCCTATATTGGCTAAGTGTTTCATTGAGGAATATCTGGGACTGGAGTTCAATCCTGTAACTACCCAGATTGAAAGCCACGACTATGTCTGCCATATTCTTGATGGTATTCGCCACTTCAACAATGTCCTTAGGGATTTTGATTTGGATATGTGGTTGTATATCAGTATGGAATACTTTAAGCAGATTGCTGTCAAAACTGAGGTTGGTAGCAGTACCATGCCTCACAAGGTCAACCCCATTCGTTTTGAAAATAGCGAAGCTAATATCAAGATAGGCAACGGCATTTGTTCTGTGCTTTCTGATGAACTTCCACGTTCTCGTATGCAGAGAGATCTTTCCGATTCTTCTTTACAGAGGAATGTAGGACTGGCATTTGGCTATTCTATTCAGGCTATTGAGCAAACAATAGGTGGTTTAAAGAAGGTTGCTGTCAATACAGATAAGATTTCTTCTGATCTCGACAGTAAGTGGGAAGTTTTGGCAGAGCCAATTCAGACTGTACTTCGCAAGTACGGTATTCCGGATGCTTACAATCAGTTAAAGGAGCTGACAAGAGGTAAAAATATATCTAAGGAGTCTATTCAGGAGTTTATTAAATCTCTCGATGTGATTTCTGATGAAGATAAAGCAACTCTTCTTGCTCTTACTCCTTCTGGCTATATTGGTCTTGCAACCAAGATTGTAGAAGATGAACTGTGAGGTTCGATTTAGTTGTTTAATTGAAAAAGGAGAGCCGTTTCCATTAAGGATTCGGCTCTTTCCCTATAAAAAACATAAAATAGTGTAAAAACATTGTTTTGTGTTTTTATTGATTATTTTAAAAAACTTTTCAAAAAATTATACCTTTTTTGATTTTGCTAGGCATTTACATAGTGAAAAGTAAGTTTTATAAAAAAATTTTCAAAAAATTCCCCCTTTTTCAAAAACGAGGGCATTTACTTTATAAGAGAGTAAAAATTTTTTTGGATTTTTTTTAAAATCGTTACATATTAGAGTCTTTTTTTGAACTTACCTAGTAGAGGGGTAAAAATTTATTTTAAATTTTTTTGAAAAAGTTAACATTTTATAATCGATTTTGGAACTTATCTAGTAGAAGGTATAAATTTTACTCTTACTATTTTTACAAAGGAGGTAATGTGGATGTCAAATAATGAACAAAATGAAAAAATAGGAATATCAATAGATGAAGCAAGAAAAATACTAGGAATTGGAAGAAATTTAATGTTGGAATTAGTTAAACTAGATGGATTTCCAGCAGTTAAATTTAAAAGAAAAATAATTGTTAATAAAGAAATGCTACCAAAATGGTTTGCAGAGAATTGTGGACAGTATGATGACTATGAAATATTAACAATTAGAAAAAAGGGCTGATTTCTTGTTTTAAACGTGATAGAATGTATTTGATATTAAGTTTCGTGCCCTTTAAACTATTTAATTTTGGAAGGAGTTACAATGAAAAAAATAAATAGACAAAGAGCACCAAAAGGAACAGTTACAATAAGAAAAAAAGGAAATAGTTATGAGGCAAGAGTAACATTAGCCCTTAACTCAATAATGGAGTGAGTTGATAGAAACCCTAGATTATCAAGGACAGCAAGATCAGAGAAAGAGGCAAGAAAAAGATTAGGTGAATTAATTACTGATGTATATTTTGATATTAAAAGAGATAGTAAAATACCCAATGTCAAAGTATTTACAGATGAATGTGCTTCTACTTTAAATAAGTTTACTGAATTTAATGAAGAAAAAGCCAAAAGGAAAATAGAGTTACTGGCAGATGATTATACTTTATTTCCCAATATAGCAAAAGAATCAAGTTAATCCTAGTACAAATAAGACTATTAGCCTAAAAACTGTAGAAACATACATAAATACAATTAAAAATCATGTAATGGTTGATTTTAAAAACTATCATGTCAGCGAAATCAGTAGAGAATTGGTAGAAAACTATATAAATGAAAAAAGACAAAAAACACCTAGACTAACAAAAGACTTATTCTTGCTTATTAGAGCAGTATTAACTTATGCAAAAGATAAAAAGGGATTAATAAAAGATGTACCTAATTTTGATCTAAAATTTCAAAAGAAGAAAAGAGCAAAGGTTGCAAAGGTATGTTATTTACCAGAAGATAGGCAAAAAGTATGGCTGGATATATGTGAAAAAGATAATAGACCATTTGCATTACTTTTTGCAACATTACTACAAACTGGTATGCGACCAGAAGAAGGCTGTGGTTTGAAATGGAAATCTGTTCATTTTAATCAAAATAAAATTAGAGTAGAAAATGCTTATAAAGATATTACATTGTATGATGATGAAATGAATATTACAGGGCATATAATGACGGATGGAGATTTAAAACTACTGAAAACTATCGTAATATACCAATGACTCCAAGATTAAAAGAAATGTTATTAAATTTAAAAAAAGAAAAAATGAATAATTTACAATATGGAGAAGAATGGGATAATAACCAATATGTATTTTTAAATACAATAGGTACACCTTATGTTCCAGAAAGATTGACTAAAAAGATAACAGAATTTATAAAGAAATACAAATTAGAGCACATGACAATTTATGGATTTAGACATTCTTTTGCAACTTTAATGAGTGAAAAAGGAATGGATAAAGAAGTTTTAAGAGAATTAATGGGACATGCCGAATTTGAAACTACGGATTTTTATTATATCCATGTATCAGAAGAACGAAAGAAAAAGGAATTTGAGAGAGTAAATTTTGAGGAGTTTCAGGGGAAAACAAAAAATCCTGAAAGTGAGTCTACACAAGGAAAGCGATACTTTTTAAAGAAAAAGCCTCAAAAAAAGAAAAGAGTTCTCAAATTAGCTTGAGAACTACCATTTAAGCAATGGTGTACCCGGAGGGATTCGAACCCCCGATCTGCAAGTTCGTAGTTGGCATACGCTCTAAAATATATTTCATCCCTGCATATTATAAATCATTTCATAAAACAGTATTTTTTTGATATTATACTTTAAAATAGAGGGTTTGTCAATTTTTTTGAAAAATTGCAAAAATTTAAAATAGTTTAATATGGTTTAAGAAAAATTGAAAAAGTTTATTATAAAACTACTTTTTGGGGGAATTTGGGGGCATCAAAAATAACCTCTGGGGGAACTTTGGGGGCAGATGTAAAAACCTTTATATTTGGGCATTTTTCTGTTTCCCCCATTCAAAAAATCTTTCCCCCAGTATTTTTTTAGGAGATGTTAAAAATGGTACAATTTATAATTGGTTTAATTATAGGGGCTAATATTAGCCTCTTTTTATATGCTTGCATTTTAGCAGGTAAAAAATCAGATGAGGAGGTGATACAGTATGAAAATTCGCAAAATTATAACAAAAAGTAATGAAGATATTGCAATATTGATAAAAAGAGGAACAGAACTAATTTCAATAACTGTTGATACGGACAATAATATTGAAATTAACGGTTATGAAAATGATATGGTTTTATTGGAAGAAATTGCAGTTACTCAATTACAAAATCAACAAATGGAAAATGACTTATTTGATAATATTATGAATATGCAGGACATAGATGATGCACCTTTTATGAAAGATGAGGAGGGAGAAACTTGAAAGAAAAGAGATATTACTGGTTGAAGTTATATGATACTTTTTTTGATAATAAAACAAGTAAATTTCTCCGTAAGTTGCCAGATGGGGATAAGATACTACTAATCTATCTAAAATTGCAATTAAAACTTCTTAAAAGCGAAGGAATCTTTGTATATGAACATTTATGCGAATCTATGGCAGAAGAAATTGCTATGACACTTGATGAAGATGTAACTATTGTTAAGATATTATTAACAGCACTTGAAAAAACAAAGACCATTGAATTTTTTGATGAAGATACATTTATGCTATCAGAAATGCAAGATTTAATCGGTAGCGAAGGTTCTAGTGCTGCAAGAGTTAGAAAGCATAGAGAAAAATATAAAATGTTACAATGTAACGGTGAAGTAACAAGTAGTAACACACCTGTAACAAATTTGTTACGGAGAGATAGATATAGATATAAAGATGATTGATGATTTATTTAATTTAATAATAAATAAAAGCCCTAAAATTTCACAAAATTTTTATGAATTGATTGAAAAATTAGAATTTAATTATACTGCTGACATTTTAAAGACATTTCAAGATGACAAAATAGAAATGCTAAAAATCATCTTATATACTCTTTATCAGTTAGAAATAGAGCAATTTCAAAATATATTATCAAGGGTAAAAAGAGAAGAACTAATAAATCTCTATAATCTATGTAAAAGCTATAATACAGATAATTTCTTATCTTACTATAAAAAAACAATTATCAATAAATATACTGATAACACTACATAAGGAGCTGATTGTATGTTAGATAGTTATATGAATAATTTTGAAAATATTGTTTCATCCACCCTATTTATAGTATTTAAGATTACACTTATTGTATTAGTAAGTTTGCTAATATTATCTTTGGTTTTGCTAGCCATAGGGTGTTTGATAAAATCACAAAAGCTAAAATCAAAATTTTTAATAGCTGTACCAAGTCTATTGATAGTAATAATATTTTTCTTATCAATTCCCCCTATCTTCGTACACTTTAAAAATATGATTTAAGTATATAGTAAATCTCCTTAAAGTTTGCCCTAACACTATATAAGGAGATGATGTTTAAATGAGTTTAAAGAAAAGTAAAAAGCATGTAGTTTCTAAACTAAAAGCCATAGGAACAATGCTTACATTATTTGCTATAAAAACTAATATGGTTTTTGCAGCTGAAGGTGGAACTACTATTGGAACAGCCGAAGTAACACAAGCAACGGATAATATAAAAAGAGTAATTACTTCTATCGCAATGCCACTTGGTGGTGTTCTTATCTTTGCAAGTGTTGTAGTTGCCGCAATAAAGATGATAGCAAACTCAAATAACCCTCAAAAAAGAGCTGAAAGTATTGGTTCACTTGCCTGGATATGTGGTGGTGGCGTTGTTTTAGGTGCAAGTCTTATAATCGCTGGAATAATTGTTAATGTAGCAACTAACAATACTGGTGGATTACTTGGTGGATAGGTGATGCTTATGAGAGTATTTAAAGTTCCATTTGATATTAAACGCGAAGAAAAAATCTTCGGTGGATACCTTAGTTTAAGGCAAGTAGTATATTTAATGCTAGGTGCATCAAGTTTGGCTTTACTTGCTACACCACTTCCAATAGTATTAAAAATAATATTTATTTTACTAATTGCAAGTTTCTTTTTATTGTGTACTTTTCTAAAAATAGGTGAGCAGAACTTTGATAAGTTCTTTTTTTATGCCTTAAAATACCTATTTCGTAAAAAATACTTTGTATATAAGAGGTGTTTGAAATGGTAATAATGATTATATTTTTAGTTTTAACTGTACTTTTTGTTATAGGTACAGCCATTTATTTAAACAATAAAAAGAAAAATGTAAATGCACCAAAACACAGTATAGATACAAAAGACAAAAATGCAGATAAGAATGATAAAAAAGGTAAAAAACAACTAACTGATATTTTACAAATTAAAATTAAAGACAATATTATTTGCTTAGGTAATAGATATTCAAATGTTATAAGGCTTGGAAACATAGATTATAATATGCTTTCAAATTCTGAACAAGATTCTATTGAAAATGTGCTAATTCAAACAGCTCTTGCAATAGATTTTCCAGTTCAATTTTTTTCTACAACAGAGTTCATAGACACAAGTAAAGTCATATCTCTTATTAAGAAAAATAAAACAAGCAATGTAAAGATTAGAGAATATAAGGAATATCTAATTGACTATTTACAAAATCTTATGGAAAACAGGACTATTTCTGTTGTAAAAAACTATGCAATTATAAGTTATGATGGCACTTATGATAAAGCCTTAGAAGAATTAAACAGAAAGTCATTGTCTTTTACAGGAAATTTATTGAGAGCAAAAATCGTTTGTGAAATATTAAATGAAGATGAATTATACAATTTAATTTATAGAGAATTAAACAAAAATTCTGCTATAAATATTAGCAATTTAAAGGAAGGAGGAAAAAACTTATATGTTGGGAAAAAACAAAAAGCAAAAAGAAATAAACATATTTGATAATATTCTTACTATGGCAGACATACTGCTTCCTGAAACATTGCAAGAGAAAAAAGATTATTTAATTTTAGGATATAACAAATTCACAAGAATTTTTGCAATGACAATTTACCCTGAACAGACTTGGGTTAGTTGGCTTGATGACTTATTTCATATTGGAAATATCAATATTTCTGTAAAAATAGAGCCTTCAAGTAATGGCAATGTAATTAACCAATTAACTAAAAAATTAGTGCAAAGTCAGTCTGAATATGCAACATATTCAAGACAAGGTAATATTTTGCATCTTCCAGAGTTAGAAAAGCAAATTGGAGATTTAGAAGATCTAAGAATGCTTATTCAAACAAATCAAGATAAACTCTTTTTTGCTACAATTTTTATTTCTGTGAATGCTGAAACTCTTGAAGATTTAAACGAAAAGACAAAGATATTGGAAAGTGAATTAAATAAAAAGACTGCTATGATAAGAACTTTAACATTTAGGCAAGTTGAAGGTCTAAAAACAATGCTTCCTACTGGTGAAGTACCTATTCCAAATTACGAAAGAAATATGGTCGCAGGTCGGAATTGCCACTTTAATACCAATATCTAACCCTAATCTTTCACATGATAGAGGTATTTTCATAGGGAGAAATATGTATACAAATGCTCCTGTATATGTTGATACTTTTATTGGTCCACCTACCCTACCTAACCCTCATGTATTTATTTGTGGTACAAGTGGAGGTGGTAAAAGTGTAGCACTTAAAACATTAACTGCTAGAAACATTGCAACTACTCGGTTGTGGTGCTTTTTTTATAGATGTTGAAGGAGAATATACAAATCTTACTAAAATGCTTGGTGGAAAAGTAATTAAAATAGAACAAGGAAAATCTGCAGGTGTAAATCCATTTGAAATTGAGCCAGATACCAAAGGTAATATGCAATTTATCAATATCTTAGATAAAGTGGCAGAAATAAGAGCATTACTTGGTACTATTTGTAGAAATTATGGAAGAACTTTAACAGGTACAGAAAACACAGAAATAGAAATAGTTGTAAATCAACTTTATGCAGAAAAAGGTATCACAAGTGATGTAAATTCTCTATTTGAAAAAAAGGGTGGCAGATTAGACAATGGAAAATATGCAATAGGAAGAATACCAAAGAAAATGCCTACTTTGTCAGACTTTCAAAGAAAACTAAAAGAAAGAGGTAATTGTGAAGAATTATCAAATATATTAGTACCTTTCTTAAAAGGAAACTCTTTACGGTATGTTTGACTGTGAAAGTAAGATTTTATCAAGTGAAGATATTATTTGCTTTGATATGTCAGAGGTTAAGGATGAATTTACTAAGTTATATGCAAGTTTTGTAATTTTAACTTGGGTTTGGCAAAAGTATGTATTAAAGAATAGAGATAAAAAGAAAATTATCGTATGTGATGAAGCATGGTTATTTTTAAAATATCAAGAATCAGCAGAATTTCTAGTAAATGTAGCACGCCGACGGTCGCAAATATAATGTTCCTTTATTTATCCGGAAGTCAATTTATAGATGAATTTTTGCGGTTGTGAAGAACGGAAAAACAATAATAAATATCTGCTCAACTAGGTATATCTTTAAGCAAAGTCCTGGTTCTGTTGATGCTGTTGTAGATTTCTTTAATCTATCAGAAGGAACAAAAAATTTCTTAACTGCGGCAAGTCCAGGTCAATGTATTATAAGTTTAAACAATAGTGTTACTGCAATTAAATTTGTAATAACACCTTATGAAGAACAATTTGTATTTACCTAAAATAATATAGTGTTTTCTATTGCCCTACCTTAAAAAATAGGAGGCAATAGTTTGAAGAAAGTAGTTAAAAGTTTTGTAATTGTAATTACTATACTTTTTTTATTATCTCCGTTTTGTTTTGCTGAAACTGATTTTAAAGAACAAATAAAAAGTGAAGATGGATCACTTTTTGAAAAAATAATTGCAGAGTGCATACGGTGGTATTGCCCAGACAGTTTTTGATTTCACCACAGGTGAAGATGCAAATGTAGGTTTCAAAGATTATGATGAACTGATTTTCAATAATAGGCAAAGTGCAGATGCTTTATCTCCTTTTACGCAAGAACTATGGGACAAGACTATGAATTGGTACAAAGTTTTTGCTATAATTAGTGGTTGTTTAATTCTAATTGCTGTATTTATACTTTCATATAAGATTATGAATGCTGGTATGAATACAGCAAAAAAGAACGAAGCAAAAGATAGTTTAATGCGACTATGTTTTGGTGGTGTTGCTATTGCTCTTGCCCCACTATTTATAAGATTTCTTTTGTATGTAAATAATAGTCTTGTTTATTTATTAGTAACAGCTGCAAATAGTGGTTCTCTTGAATCATCACTTGGCGACAGTATGCTAACAAGCATAAGGACTGGAAATGCTATAACAACAGCATTAGTTATAGCAATGTTCATATATCTTTTTGTTAAGTTAAATATAAAATTTATTGTAAGGCAATTTACAATTATTATATTTACAATATTCACACCAATAGCAGCAGCCTTATGGATAGTAAATAAAAATGTTACAGCAGCAGCTATTTGGGGTGGACAAATTATTATGAATATATTTATGCAATTTATATATTGTTTCTTATTCCTTATATATTTAGCATTTCTTCCAAGTGGTGGTGGCTGGGCAGTATCTCTTATATGGGCTATGATGATATTACCACTAGCAGATGCTTTATTAAATTGTCTACAAAATCTAACTTCAAGAATTGCCGGAGTAGACAATGAACAAATGACAAATCGTGTAATTGGTATGGGTGCAATGGCTGGATTTGGTTTAGCAGCTATAAAAGAGCAATTTAAAACACCAACAACTGGAAATAATAATGGTGGCAACACAAATGGCGACAATTCTGGTGGAGGTTTAAAAGGTTTTGTATCAAGAGCAAAATCAGTAATAAATCCTACAATGAATTTAAGTGCAGAAAAAGACTATAACGGTAATGTAAACCCTATTAGGGATGTTGTACCAAAAGAAAAGAATACAGTAAATATCACTAAATCTAATGGAGAAAATAAGGATAGTTTAAGTAAAGGAAGCAAGGCAAAGACAGTTGCAGGAAATATTGTAAGAGGTGGTGCTAAGGCTACAACTGCATATTTGGGTGTTGGTGCAAAAATGGCGGAAGGAAATTTTGATAGTTATTCTCGAAACAACCATACACAAAGAAAAAATAATTTTCAAAACACAGAGTATGTAAATAAGTTAGCAAATGACAAAGAGATATCACAAAGGCAAGGTGATAATAATGAGCATAAAGGATAAGGCAAAGAATAAGGCAAAAAAGCAAGTTAAGAAAATTGCTTTTAAAGTCTTAAAGCCATTTTTACCATTTATTTTAATTATTGGACTTTTGTTTTTTGCAGTTTGTACCATTATAGATGCAGTATTTGTGCAAGAAGTTCAAACAGACAGCTCTGATTTACCACCTGAACAAGCAGAAATAAGAAATCTATGTATAGCAAAGTCAGAATATCTAAACACTTGCCATAATTATATAGGTTCTGAATCCACAAACAATTTACTAGATGTGGATAATAGAGAAAATGATAAACTAGTAGAATGGTCGCATTTATACGCAATAATGGCATTTCACAATATGAGTGATAATAGAGATATTAACGAAAGTTTATTAAATGAAGTGGCAAGTAGTTTTGAAAGTACATTTAGATATGAAAAAGATACTGTAACAATAGAAACTACAACAAAAGATAAAGACGGAAAAGAAACTACAAGTAAAAGAGAAGAAACTCACTATATACTTGTAGAAAGCGATTCTATAATAGGGCATTACAAATACAATTATGAAACAAAGACAGTAGAAAATGGAGATACTAAAACAACTGGTAAAGTATTTACAAATGAAGAATTAATTGGAGAAAAATACGAAAGATTAAGGAAATATTTAAAAGAAAAATTAAGGATAAGCGAAGATGACCTTGATACAGATATTCAAGTAATTATTCAAGCATCAAATGGCTACTATGAAGGTGAAGAATCAACAGCATGGCTTCAAGGTAATTCATCAAATGCAACTATAATTAGTGATGGCTCTGGGCTAGTTCCTAAACGGAATGTTCACTTGGCCAATACCAGGCTACACAAATATCACTTCACATTTTGGTATGAGAACTCATCCAATAACTGGTGTATATAAATTACATAGTGGTACAGATGTTGGAGCTCCTATTCGGTGCTAACTTTGTTGCAATGGCTGATGGTACTGTTATAAAAGCAGCATATAACAATGCGTATGGAAATATGGTTATGATTGATCACCGGAGATGGAATAGTTACTCTATATGCACACGGTTCTGAAATCTTAGTTAAAACAAATCAAACTGTAAAGCAAGGTGAGCCTGTTCTAAAAGTAGGTTCAACAGGTTATTCAACTGGACCACATGCACACTTTGAAGTCCGTATCAATGGTAATTTTGCAAATCCAGAGGACTATTTTGAATAAAAGGAGGCAATAAGTGTGGTATTAATTTTTACTGATAATGAGCAGTTAGATAGAGATTTAAGTAAAAAGATTGAAGACAGCAGAATTGTATATTATCCTGATTATGTATTAGAAGAAAAACAGGCAACTACTCTAATTGCTACATTACAACCAAATAAATATAACTTTAAAGATTTTATGTTTAAAGTCAGAGAAAGAAATATACAAGTTATTTTAATTTTGGAAAATGACAAGGTAAAAGAATTAAAAGATGCATTAACACTAGGTATCTATGACCTTATTTTTGATCCATTTGACTTGGAAGATGTTTGTAAAAAAATAAGAAATCCTACCCCATTTTCCGAAATCTCAAAATACATAAAAGATATTATAGGACTAGAAACAAGCTAGTTCTATTTTATTACAAAATTTAAGGGAAGGAGGTTAAAAAGTTGAAGGACAAGACAAAAAAAGTTACAAAAATTATAGTTATTGTTTTAAGTATTTTAGTATTACTTGGACTAGCCATTTTTGGAATATATAAATACATAGAATATAGACATATTCGAGATAATATCAATAGCATTTATGACATATATAACAATGATGATAGAAATGATATTATTACAGATTTTATAAATGAAAATTCACAAAAAATAGCTGGAACACCTGTTGAATCAGAAACAGAAAAAGGAAAATACTTAAATGCAATAGGGACACTTGAGATACCTTCAATCAATTTTAAAGATATTGTAATTGAAGGTACTTCTCAGCAGTCATTAGCACAAGGTATAGGTCTTTTTGAACATAGCAATATTTTGCAAGGTAATGTATGTTTAGCAGGACACAACACAAGTAGATTTTTGGTTAATCTAAAAAATGTAAAAGAAGGAGATACAATCAAATATTCTTCTTGCTTAGGAAACAAAGAATATACAATAACTACTATCAAGCAAATAGATGAAAATGACTGGTCCATGTTAGAAGAAACAGAAGATAATAGAATAACAATCATAACTTGTGTTCACAAAAAACCGTCTCTAAGGCTTTGCGTTCAAGGGATAGAGCAAAAATAAATTTCCACTTTTTCAGCGTTCACTTTTTTTAAGAATGATGCTATTCTTAAATAGAGGTGATGTTTTATGAGTAAGAAAAAGTTATTTATTATAGTTGGTCTAGTAATTTTTTTAGTAGTTATATTGTCTGATATTTATTTTTTAAATAATAATGAAAAAATCTCTAATATAGATTTTAAAGATAATACTATTAATGAAGTTGCATCGACTAATACTATTGATAATACTAATACAATGGAAATTGAAAAACAAGAAAATCAAGATGCAAATGTTATTCAAGAGGAAACACAAGAAAGTAAAGAAAGTACAGAAGATAAAATCTCAAAAGGAACAAAAGACAATCAAAGTGTAAGCACAAAAGATATTAGTTCAAAAAGTAGTTCTAATAATCAAAATACGAAAGAAACAAATCAAAATAACAAAGGAAGTAGTACCAGTCAAATTACAACAACAGATACAAATAATAATCCTGTATCTACACCTACGCCAACCCCACCACCAACAACTACTTCAAAGCCTGAAACAAATATAAAGAAAATAACACAAGAAGAATTAACAGATGAAATAGATAAATATAAGGCAGATATAATGGCTATAAAGCCAGGTTTTAATTATGTATATGCTAAAAGAGGACAGACATTTTATCCTTATAGAACAAGTGAAATAGAAATTGGTGTTGGAAATGTAACATTTGGGACTATTTACTACTATGTAGAAATATTTGTTGAAGGAAATCAAGAAAAGTTTAGATATTATATTGACTGGGAAGGTAAGAAATAATCATTCAAAAATAGGTTTTTTATAGCCTATTTTTTTATGTTCAAATTTTATAAAGAAAGAAGGTTTTTTATATGAGAAATAAACAAGTAACAAAAATATTTAGTGTATTTTCACTTATACTATTATTATTCACAACATTATTTTCTAATTTTTCACAAGTTCAAGCAGTAGAGGTAGGGCAAAAAGTTGAAATTGTGAATTTAGGAGAATGTGATAGAAATGTTAAATATAGACAAGATAATGGTGTCTATTCATATATAATAACTCACTATGTTGGTTATTATGAAAATGGTGTATTCCACCCTGCCTATTGCCTAGAAGTTTCAAAACCAGGTGTTGATGATACTTTAAGTTATGATGTAACAGTTCAAGAAGCAATACAAAATGAAGCTGTTTGGAGAGTTTTAAAACATGGATATCCTTATGCTGGAACATTAGGGTTAGATAATGAAATGGATGCATTTTTTGCCACTAAACAAGCTATTTACAGAGTATTAGATGGTGGAGATGTAGGTCGTTATCAAGGTGCTAATGATAGAGGAAATAGAATTGTAGCAAAAATCCAAGAACTTGTTGATATTGGCCGTAACGGTACAGAAACAAGACAAGACCCTGTTATAAATATCTCAACAGTAAAAAATGCTAGTGTTGATGATGTAGACAGTAATTATATTTCACAAGTATATAAAGTAGATTCTCCAATAAACTCAAAAGATATTCGTATATATATCAATGGTGAGCAAGCACCTGCAGGAAGTAAATTAACAGATATGAACAATAATGAAAAAGAGGTATTTCAAAAAGGAGAACAATTTAAAGTAATTGTACCTAGAAAAAATATTACAGATAAAATTTCAATAGATATTGCAGCAACTGGTAGTGTAGAAACATTTCCTGTATTTTATACTGAATCTCCAAATGATGCATGGCAAGACTATGCCATTGTATCTGATCCATTTGTATTAACAACTACAAGCTCTAAAATGGAATATGAACCATCTGGAGATGTAGAAATAGAAAAAGTGTCAAAAGAAGATAATGAGTACAGTGGTTTACCAGCAGGAAGTGGTCTTCAAGGAGGAACTTTTGAAATAGAAAGAATTGATGGTGTTAAAACATATAAAAAGCAATTCACTACTGATAATTTAGGAAAAATTATAGCTTCATTAGAACTTGGCCGTTATAAAGTAACAGAGATAAAAAGCCCAGACTACTATCAAATAGGAAAAGAAGGAGCAGAATATGAATTTACTCTTGAATATGATGGTCAAAAAATTGTAATAAAAGTTGAAAATGATAATGTAACATTAGAAACAGAAGTTGAAAAAGATGGAGATAAACAAGGACAAGGAAATGAGGTTATAAATTATCAAATTTCAAATGTTCACAATTCATCTTCTGTAAGACTTGAAAATTTTAGAATTGAAGATAGCTTACCAAGTGAGGTTCGTTTACAAAGTATTACAACAGGAACTTTTAACGAAGATTTAAAATATAAAGTAACTTATACAACAAACAAAGGAAATACAAAAACAATAGCAACAAATTTAAGTACACAAACAGATAACACAATAGATTTTACAAAAGAAAAATTAGCAGATGATGAATATATCACAAAATTTACACTTGTATTTGATAGTGTAAAATCTAATTTCAAAAGTACAAAAGATATTACTGTTGCAGCAAAAGTAATAGAAGGATTAGAAGTTGATTCTACTTTTAAAAACTGTGTTGTAGTTGGTGGTACATATATTGGTGTTACAGTTGAAGATAAAGATTGCACACCTACAACTGTATATGAAAATAAAGTAGAAATTAATAAAACAGCAGCTGAAGATAATCAATATACAGGAGATAAAAAAGGAGATAAACTTTCAAATGTAACATTTGATATTTATAATGCAGAAACAAATGAAAAATTTGGAACAGTTGATATTCAAAATGGTTATGGAGAACTAAAATATTTACCTATTGGAAAATGGTATGCAGTTGAAACCTTAAAAAATGATTACTATATTTTCCCTGAAAATAATAGATTTGATTTTGAAATAACTAAAAAAGGACAAACTGTTGTATTAAATATTGAAAATGATGTTGTAAATTTAATTGTTGACGTAGAAAAGACAGGAACTGTTGAAATACAACCAGGCAAAGATATTACATATAATTTTGATATTCAAAATAAATCAAATGATACTGTAAATAACTTTGTTTGGGGTGATATTCTTCCATCAGAAGTTAGAGCAAAAAGTATTACAACTGGTACATTTAATCAAGATAATACATATCAAGTTCAATATATAACAAATAATAACTCAAATTGGAAAACAATTAAAACATGCACTACAAAAGAAAATACAGAAATAATGCTTGATAAAGATACATTAGGTCTAGCAGATGATGAGTATGTTACAGAAGTTAGATTTGTATTTGAAAAACCAGTAGAAAAAGGATTTAAAAATGAGGGTACAAAGATTATTGTTACAGCAAATACAGACTTACAAAATAATCAAATAATAGAAAATCATACATATATTACAGCTGATTATTTAGATGTCAAATTAGATGATGAAGATGAGTTCCATACAATAGTTAGAATACCAGAAACAGAAAAACCAAAGACATTACCTCGTACAGGTAATTAAATTTTGTTAGTTAATTCCTATAAATTTGCCCTTCAAAAAATAAATTTATAGGAGGAAAAGCATATGGAAATTACAAATGTTAAAATTTATAGAGCAAGACAAGTAGGTCCTGTCTTAGCCTATGCAAATGTTATTTTAGATAACAAATTTATTATTCGAGGAATCACTTTATTAGAGAAAGATGACAAAAGATTTATTTCTATGCCATCAAGGCGAGTAAGAAACGGAGAAAGACATTTTAGGGATACTGCACATCCTTTAAATCAAGAAGTTAGAAAAGAATTAACAGATGCAGTATTCGAGGCATATGAAGAATTTTTAAAATCAGAAGAATAATATTGATTTTCCTATATTTGCCCTTTATACTACTAATGAAAGGACTTTTTTTTATGATTATAAATGAAAAGATAAATAAACAATTAAAAGTTTTAAATAATCAAATAGAAAATACAATAAAAAGCAATAGTTTAACAGATACGCAAGTAGAAAGTTTTTTATTAAATTTTGAAAAAGTAAGATACAATTTATTAGCCGAAATAAAAGAATATAATAAAAATGTTGAATTTGAGTATGAAAAAATTAAAACTATTGATGATAACTATAAGGCTGAATTAAAAGATAATATATTAAAAATATATGTACCTGAAACACTACCAAGTTTTAAAAATCTAAAAACACACACTTATAAAAGAATTTTATTAAATGTCGCAGAAATTACAAAAGAATTTAAAGGGCTATTTTCAAATGAGGTATTTATATATATCAAGGTATGCAACAATATAGAAGGTTGGGACATAGACAATAAATATGTAAAGCCTATTGCAGATGCTCTAATCATAAGTGGTGTTATTGAAGATGATAATATGTCTAAAATGTTTTATTGTGCAAAAGGTGAATTTTCTGAAACGCCACACACAATAATTTATGTGTTAGATGGCAAAAAAATAGGGCAATTTTTAAAAAAAGTAGAATGCTAAAAGTATGGTTTTTAGGAAGAAAAATTTTTTGATTTTTGCGACAGTTTCAATTTTCAAAAATTCTTTTAAATCAAGGCTTTTAGAAAATTAAATCCCTATTTACTTTGGTGGTGGTAAGGGTGTGTAAGCGAAGCTGGAGCACCACTTCCCTTAAAGTAAGACACATAAAAAATTTAATATGTTCTATTAGGAGGTGATCTTTTTTGAACAATTTTCCAAATGGTGATGAAGAAATATCTTTAATAGAATTTATATCAAAATATCAATATTTAGATGTAAAAGATACTAAGTATTTTTTTAGTTCACAGAAATATTACAAAAAAAGAATTAGTAATTTAGTTGCTAAGAAATATCTAAAAAAGGCTAATTCGCATTATCTCATTTTAGATAAATTAGGGATTGAATTTGCTGGACTATTTAATTTTAAATACAATAAATTAAATAGGAATAAAAAATATTTGCCAAGACTACTTTATATTAGTCATTTAGCAGCTTTTTATAATAAATGTAATACTGTAAAATTTATACCTTCGTTTGATATGAAAGAAAAGCAAGAATTTACCATTACTTCAAGAAAATTTATTTCTGTATTAGAAATAAATGGTATGGAATACCTTACATATCACATTACAGAAGAACATGACAGTAAATACATAAGATTAATTTTATATGATATACAAAAAGAAAAGAGATTTAAAAATATACTTATCTTAACGAATGATGAAAATAGAATAAAAACAAATGATTTTACATTTGGAATGAATCAAGTATTAATTGTAAAAGACACACAAGAAAACAGAGAAAGATTAAAATATTTACAAAGTATAAATTGGTATAATGTAATAAAAGAACAATACAAAAGGTTTAATATATATTTATCTGATTATAATTTTTGTGAATATACAGATTATAAAAATAAATATATTAACACCTTTTATTTTTTTGACACAGAAAAAGTAAATAGAATTAAATATTTTTTGAAAGAAAACAAAGATAAAAATGCTGATATAGTATGTAGTTCACAATTAAAAGAAAGGTTAGAAAAAGAACTTCCAACCTGTAACTATTTTGTTATAGATTTGGAACAATATATTGATAAAGAGCCTTTTTATTATGATTAAAAAGGTTATCTTTTATATATTTTTATTTTTGTTTTTAATTATAAATATTTTTATTATTTTAAATGTAAAAAATTATATAGAAATTATAAATATATGTTTTAATAAAAATATTATACTAACTAATAAATTATATGCCACTATTTGCGTTGTAATTGCCCTTATTTCTATTTTTATTATATTAGATATATTACTTGTTGTCTTTAAAAAGAAAGATGAAAATAAAGGCGTTAATTTTAAAACAGAAGATGGTACTTATGGCACAGCTAGTTGGATGACTGAAAGTGAAATGAAAGATATTCTTGGAGTTGGTGATGTTCCTGGTATTATTTTAGGAAAATATAATAATGAAATAGTAAAATTACCATTTGAAAGTTATTTTAATAAAAATATATGTGTATTTGGTAGTAGTGGTAGCATGAAGACTACGGCATTTTTACTTACAAATTTACTAGAATTATCTAAATATAGAAAGTCCATTATCGTAACAGATCCAAAGGCTGAGATTTATAGGACTACTTCAAGCTACTTTAAAAGCATAAATTATACTGTAAAAGTTTTAAATTTAAAAGATATGAAGCATAGTGATAGATGGAATCCTCTTGCTGAAAATGAGAATATCAATGATGTTCAGATGAGTGCAAATACTATTATTATGAACACTCAAAAGAAAAATGGAAAAGATGAGTTCTGGCCTCGTGCAGAGGAAAATCTTTTGAAAGCCTTTGAGTTTTATTTTTTACAAATACTCGTTGACCAAAACAACTTAACAAATATTTATAAAAAAGTTGCTGGTGGTGATTTAGGGGAAATTGACAGTATGTTTAAGGGACTTCCTAATGAAAATCCAGCAAAATTAAGTTACAACATATTTGCGTCAGGTAGTGATACTATAAAAGCAAGTGTCATCACTGGATTAGGTACAAGACTTCAAACATTCCAAAATGAAGATTTACAAAGGCTAACCTCTGCAAGTGATATAGACTTAACTTTGCCAGGAAAAGAACCTTGTATTTATTATGTTATCACAGATGATATGAACGGAGCTTATGATTTTTTAAGTTCTCTATTTTATGCTTTTTTGTTTATAAAACTTGTAAGGTATGCAGATTCAAGACCAAATGGAAGATGTGATGTAGATGTTTTCTGTTTTTTAGATGAGTTTGCAAATATACGGTCAAATTCCCGAATTTAATAAGAAGATTAGCACAGTTAGAAGTAGACGGCATACGGACTAATTCCAATAACTCAAAATAAACGGACAACTCGACAGCCGTTATCCTAATAAAGTTAGTGATGAAATAATACGGAAATTGTGATACAACCTTAGGATTAGGCACAACAGACACCTTAACAGCACGGCTTTTTTTGTGATTTGATTGGTGTTTCGACCGCAGAAACTTCTTCAATTAGAAAATCTAATTCAATAGAAGGTGATTTTTTAGAATATGGAGATAAAAATACTACTGTATTACAAAGAAATTTATTAAACAAAGATGAAATATTAAGATTACCAACATTCAAGTTGCTTGCAATTTTAAGAGGAAACAAGCCATTACTATTAGATAAAATGAGATATACAGAACACCCACTTGCTAAAAAATTAAAGGATAGTTCAATTTATGATTATAAGCCTGAATGGACTAAAAATAATAACATAGAAAACATGCCAAAGAAGATTCCTAAAAAAACTACAAAAAAGAGGAAAAGAAGTTTTGATAATTTCTAAAAATATGATATAATCATACTGAATAATAGTAATTTACCAAAAAGATTGTCAGTAATGACAGTCTTTTTTGTACGACAGGCAGTTATACAAATAAATTAGTTCAGTGCAACTAATCTATTTTTTTATTATATATTGACTTTTAACGATAACTACTATAAAATATAGTAGTGTAGTTTATAGTAGAAAGGAGGACATTAAATATATGAAAAATTATGACAATTATTTTCTTCCTGTAGATAATATGGAAGAAGCAAAAAGATACTATGAGGAAATATTGGGGTTAAAAAAGAAATTTGATTTCTCTGATAAGGGAATGGTTGCTTATAATATTGGAAATGAAGAACCTGCAATAATTTTAAAAGACAAAAATAAATTTGAGAATTTAAAGCCTACAATATGGTTTGAAGTAGAAGATGTTGCAATCTTCTATAAAGAAATGTTGAATAATGATATAAAATTTTTGAGTGAGCCTTTTAAAATTGGAACTGGTAATGCAGTCGAGTTTGAAGATCCATTTGGAAATAGACTTGGCGTTACAGATTATATTAAGTAAGGAGTAGAGATTATGTCAAATATAGATTTGGTATTATTAGGACTTATTAAACAAAAATCACAAAGTGCTTATGATATTAAAAAAAATATAGAATATCGTAATATACCAAGATGGGTAAAAATTAGTGAACAGTCTATTTATAAGAAAGTATTACAATTAGAATCAAAAGAATATATTGTTAGCCATAAAGAGAAAGAGGGAAATATGCCAGATAAAGCAATATATACTATTACTAACAAAGGTAATGATTATTTTAATAAACTTATGAATGATATTTCAAATTCTGATGTTAGTCTATATTTGGATTTTAATGTTATTATCACGAATTTAGATTTAGTAGATGATGAACAAAAACAGATTCTTGTTTCTAATATAAAATCAAAGATATTAGAATTAAAAGAATTACTAAATGAAAGACGTTCTCATAGACAACATATTCCTAATGTTGGAAAACAAATGTTCAAACAACAATTAGCATTAGTAGAAACATTAGAAAAGTGGATAATTGATTTTGAGAATAGTTTAAAAGAACAAAATTAGCAAATATTGATTTTAAGTTAAAAGATAAATTTGTAGGGAGGGAAATTCCATGAAAATAATCAACATTGGTATTCTTGCTCATGTAGATGCAGGAAAGACGACCTTAACGGAAAGTCTGCTTTATACAAGTGGAGCAATTTTAGAATTAGGCAGTGTAGATAAGGGAACAACAAGGACAGATACTATGTTTTTAGAACGTCAGCGTGGAATCACAATTCAGGCAGCAGTTACTTCTTTTAATTGGAATGACTACAAAATCAATATTGTAGATACTCCTGGACATACAGATTTTATAACAGAAGTGTATCGTTCCTTATCTGTTCTTGATGGAGCAATTTTAGTAATTTCTGCTAAAGATGGTGTACAAGCACAAACCCGAATACTATTCCATGCACTTCAAAAAATGAATATACCAACAATTATTTTTATAAATAAAATAGATCAGGATGGAATTAACTTAAATAATATTTATCAAAATATCAAAGAAAAACTTTCAAATGATATTATTGTTATGCAAAATGTAACATTAACTCCAGAAATATCAATTAAAAATATCATTGATTTAGATGATTGGGATCCTGTAATTTCCAAAAATGATAAACTTTTAGAAAAATATATTGTAGGAGAAAAATTGACTATACAAGAATTAATGTATGAAGAATATAGGTGTGTTAAAAAAGGTTCGTTGTTTCCTATATACCATGGAAGTGCTAGAAATAATATAGGGACTCAACAACTTATCGAAGCTATTTCAAATCTTTTTTGTTCTGAAATGAATGAGAATGATTCAGAACTATGTGGAAGAGTTTTTAAAATTGAATATACAGACCATAAGCAAAGATTAGTTTATTTGCGTCTTTATAGTGGAACATTACACTTACGAGATACAATTATGTTGCCAGAAAAAAAGAAAATGAAACTTACAGAAATATATATTCCTTCAAATGGGGAAATGATACAGACAAAAATAGTTTGTTCTGGAGATATTTTTATTATACCTAACAATACATTAAGATTGAACGATATTATAGGAAATGAAAAGATTTTGCCATGCAATGTATGGAATGACAAGACTGTACCAATACTACGAACAAGAATTGAACCGATAAAAATAGAAGAGAGAGAAAAATTATTGGATGCTCTTACAGAAATTGCAGATACTGATCCTCTTTTACGTTATTATGTTGATACGATAACACATGAAATCATCATTTCTTTTTTAGGAACAGTGCAGTTAGAAGTTATCTGTTCTCTGTTGATTGAAAAATATCACATAAACATAAGAATCGAAGATCCAACCGTAATTTATTTGGAAAAGCCATTACAAAAGGCAGATTATACTATTCATATTGAAGTACCACCAAATCCATTTTGGGCATCAATTGGATTATCAATAACTCCACTTCCAATTGGCACTGGAATACAGTACGAAAGCAAAGTTTCACTCGGTTATTTAAATCAAAGTTTTCAAAATGCAGTAAGAGAAGGTATTAATTATGGACTGGAGCAAGGATTGTATGGTTGGAAAGTGACAGATTGTAAAATATGTTTTGAATATGGTGTTTATTATAGCCCTGTTAGTACTCCCTCGGATTTTCGCTTTCTTGCCCCAATTGTACTTGAACAAACATTGAAAAAAGCGGGAACGCAATTATTAGAGCCATATCTTTCGTTTATACTTTTTACACCAGAGGGATACTTTTCTCGTGCATATAAAGATGCACAAAAACATTGTGCAATAATTGAAACAAGTCAATCAAAAAATGATGAAGTTATTTTTACAGGACATATTCCTGTACGTTGTATTAATGAATATCGTAATACTTTAACTCTATATACAAATGGGCAAGCAGTTTTTTTGACAGAATTAAAAGATTATCAAATTGCTACTTGTGAACCAGTTATTCAATCACGTAGACCAAATAATCGAATAGATAAAGTACGCCATATGTTTAATAAAAAAGAAAATTAAGTTACTATTCACTAAAATTACAATTTTAGCTTATGATAAAAATAGGAAGTGATAATATGGTATTAACATATAATTATCAAGATTTGCAAAATATAAAAGAAAAAATGAAAAAAGAAAATGTAAAAAGTGATGAAGATATATACTTTGCAATAAGTGCTTGTAAAGACACTCTAAATTTTATGTTCAAAAACAAATTGGCCAAGGATTTAACAAAGGAAGATTTACAACAAGAATTACAAGATTTTGCAAGTGATTTATTACAAAATACAGAGAAATCATATAATGAATTAGAAAATTTATATAAATCAAAAATAACAAAAAATTATGTTATAAATTCAAATGATATAAAGCTAAAAAAATAATCGGAGGAACAAATATGCAATATATTCATTATGGGGATGACAATTTTGATATTAATAAATTCATTCCAATATCAAATAGATCAGAAGCAACAAAGCCTTTTGGTGGCTTTTGGGGTAGTAGGAAAAATGCTGATTTTAGTTGGAAAGAATGGTGTACCGAAATTGATTTAAAATCCAAAGATTTAACAAAAAAAATCCAATTTTCTTTGTCAAATGGTGCAAAAATACTTGTTATTAACAATATAAAACTTCTTGACAAATTACCACAAAATGAAGAAAATCATATAGTAAACAAACTATTTGTAACACTAGATTTTGAAAAATTATCAAAACAATATGACGCAATAGAGGTTTTAATAAGTGAAGATGAGCGATTATATGAATTATTATATGGTTGGGACTGTGATAGCATATTAGTAATGAATCCTAATGTTATAATTACAGAGAATTAAGATATGGCATTTACCAAAAGGTAGGTGCTTTTTTAATTGGAGGTGAAAAATTGGAGGACCTAACAATAAAAGAAATACTAAGAAGTAAGGAAGAAAAAAGAATTTTAACTGGCAAAATTTCTGGAATAGAAGATGAATATTATAAATTAAAAGGAGAAAATATATCTTGTGCAATAGTTTGGTATGGTGAAATTAAAGTTTTAATTCCTAGTACACATTTAGGAATAGAAAAAGTAAATAAATCTATAATCAGAGGTATGCTTGGAGCAAAAATAGATTTTATTGTAATTGAATATGATAATACAAGTAATATTGCCATTGCAAGTAGAAAAGCTGCAATGGAATTACGATCTAAAATAGAACTTCCAAAATTAAAAGTAAATGATACTATAATTGTTAGAATATTAGCAGTTGGAACAAAGCATATTATTGTTGATTTATATGGAAAAGAAGTAATTATAAAAGCAGAAAACTTACAACATACATATATCGTAAATTGTAAAGATTATTATTCTGCAGGTGAGAATTTAAAAGTTAGAATTAAGCATATAGATATTGAAAGCAATATATTTGAACTATCTGCAAAAGACTTTACAGAAAACCCATTTAAAAATATAAGAAAATATATTATTGAAGGTGGGGAATATACTGGTAAAGTAATAGCATTTCCAAAACAAAATAGTGGAATAATAGTACAGCTTGATAATTCAAAGGTTAGTGTTCTTGCAAGAGTTCCACCTCGATTTAACAGTTATCCACATTATAAGGATAATGTGTTAATAAGAATCACAGAAATAAAAGAAGATAAGAAGTTAATTTACGGTTATCTTATGAGAATAATTTAAAAAGAAGGTGATTAAAATAAAAGAAAAAGATACGAAAATTATAAACTTTTTACAAGACTTTGGCTCTGCTAAATTAGAGCATTTGCAAAGGTTATTTGATGAATATAACAACAATTTTAAGAATATTTTATCAAACAATATAATAAGTAAAAAAGGTGATATATTTGTTCATAATACACAGAAAATAGATGAAAATATGCTTGTTGCATTAGATATTTTATGCAGATATAAAGGAAGATTTGTAACATTTCATAGGGGCAATTTTCCAATATATATTTCATTTCTTACCAAAGACAATTTATTGTATCATATAATTGTTGCTGATGAAGGCAATAAAAAAGGAATTATAAAATTAGTTAATTCTCCCCCATACCTCCCTAAATCTGATAGACTAATTTTAGCATTTCCTGATAGGGAAGATGTAGATAAAATAACTACTGATATACCATTTCTATATTGTACTTATCCAGGCCTAGATGTAATCAATGATGAAATAACAGAAGATGAAGAAATTTGTTGAATTTTAGGCTGTTTTGTGGTATAAATAGCTTATATATAAATGGATTCATATATTTATATATTTACTAAATCTTTTAGCAGATGCAGCAATGTGTCTGCTTTTTTTACGCAAAAAAAAAATCATAAATTCCCATTTAAGAAAATTTATGATTTACATTATTTAATGATATATATATCCAAATATTATATTTATTGTTTCATATAAGGTACATTTTTTGGTATTTACTGATATATAATTATTTTTGCTTTTTTAATATCTTTATGTATTTTTTTATAAGATTTTGAATTGGTTTCAACTCAAACTTAAAACAAAATTTTTCTCTATCTCTTTCCGATACTCGATTATAATATTCTGCATTTTTTCTTGTTATGTACCACATTATCGTATCCTCTGTTATTTGGTTTACCATCAAACAACAATAATCATAAATATTTTCAGAAAGAAATTCTAATTCTAATAGTGTAATTTCACTACAAAAATCAAGTATGTCTGACTTTATCATAGTTAAAATTTCTCTTTTGTTATTTGCATTTATTATATTTTCAAAAATTTTGAAAATATCTTCTTCTACTAATATTTCCAATATACTCTATCCTTTCTTTAATTCTTCTTTTTCAAATGCTATAAATCTATCAGAAAATTCTTTTAGGTTAGAGCATTCTTTTCTTATCCTTTTTAGTTCCTTTTTTATTCTATTAAATGTAAGTTCATCTATTTTATTACTTTTGTATTGTTTATAATAGTAATTATATCTTGAATTGTAATATTTATTCTTTTCCACCTTATTTGTATCTAGTGGCTTTTTTGATTTAGTATCTTTTACAAAAATAGATATAACTTTTGATCCGTCTTCTAAAATTTTATCAATATATTCATGCAAAGAATAGTCAGAACATCCTGTATTAAATGTTTCTCCGTTTATTTCATAAATTATCTTAAATGTTCTATGTATCATTTTCTCCTCCCAATGGTAATAGTTTTTCTAGTATAGGCAATACCTTAGCTTGTGTTATTGGTTTTTCAATATAGTCATCAAAGCCTACCTCATTTACAAAATGATATTTAGCATTTTTTGTAACTGTATGTATAACAACAGGTGTGCAAAAGCCTTCAATTTCTTTTAATTTTGCTAAACATTCTTGACCTGTTCCATCTCTGTATATGTTATTACTAAATATTATGTCATATTTTTCATTATTTTTTATTCTTTTTACTACTTCGGCACTACTAAGAGAAACAGTAACTTCAAATCCAAGACTCTCTAAAACTTTTTTTGTAATATCATAAGAATATGTTAGATAGTCGCCTATTAGTGCTTTTTTTCCTTTATATATAGGGTTATATTTTATTTTATCAAATGGTTCAATGTCATTTATCTTAGATACTTCATAATTTATATCTACAACATCTTTCATTTTCTCATATTCGTTTCTGTAATAAGTATAATCATCTCTAATAGATGAAATCTCTCTATTTTTCTTAGTTATTTCCATGTCATATTTTCTTTTTTGCTCTATGAGTAAGCAAATCATAATAAGAATAATAAAAGTTAATGCGACAGTCATATAGTACATTTCTTCACCTCCATTCAAATAAAATTTTTAGATATAGTTATAAAGTCGATTTTTTTTGCTATTTTATATCTATTACCTCGATTTTTTTATTAAGTTATCCATGTTCATATAGTTGCTATCTCTAATTTTACCACTAAATTAGAGATGATGTCTATTTCATTTTTAACTAAAATTTTATTATACTATTAACTGGGGTGAGCTAATGGCAAACTTGGATAATAGTACAATTATAGGTCGCAATATCAAAAACATCAGAAAAGACCTAGACTTAACACAAGAAGATTTTGCAGAACAATTAAATATCAATGCACAATTTTTATCACAAATCGAAACTGGAAAAGCAGGCATCAGTTTAGATAATGCAATAAATATTTGCAATACTGCAAAATGTTCTTCCACAAAATTGTTCAAAGACCTTATTAAGTCCCCTGATATTATTGACAAATACGAACTATTAACAGATAGGGATAAATCTGTTATAAACAAAATGATTAGTGTTTTATTAAGTACAAAATAAATATTTTACGGCTAACATTATATTTGGGGGTATATTGTTAGCTTTTTTATTTTTATAAAACATTTTTCATTTATTTTTAGTTCTTTTTCTAACTTCTCTCATAATTATTTGAAAAATGGATAAAATAATCCTAAAACCGTAAGGCTCTGTTACAGTCTATCACAAAATTTGTAATAAAATCAATAAAAAAGGAAATTGTGAGGGAAATTTTTTGAAAAAGTTTAATAACAAGGCAAATATCATTGGTAACCTCTTGCAAGAACATAGAAAGAAAAAAGGCTTCTCAAAAGAAGAAGTATGCAGGAGAGTTCAGTTGTATGGTATTGATTTACATAGAGTTGAATTATATAGAATGGAAAAGGGGATTAGTATTGTAAAAGATTTTGAATTAGTTGCTTTATGCAATGTATTAGATATCGATTACAACACAGAAATTAAACCTATAATTGAACAAGAATAATTAAAAGATAGCTTACATGCTATCTTTGTTAATTTATTTTCTACAATTTGGGCAGTAACATCTTTCTAATAAATGATCTGCTCTAATATTCCATACATGATTACAAATT
>ENA-ORLW01001125-ORLW01001125.1-human-gut-metagenome-genome-assembly--contig:-NODE-1125-length-31925-cov-6.796753_pt1 | contig 31925 bp, 28 predicted proteins | sample MGYA00243017_ERZ508829 | MGnify/ENA primary metagenome ERZ508829 (study PRJEB26277, sample SAMN04329776) | human gut metagenome | biome: human-associated habitat | host: Homo sapiens | place: USA...
TTCAAGGCTTTTGGAGGATTTTATTGATAACCTATGGAGAGCAATAATCACTCATAATTTTATGGTTTTCAAATTCCGATTTGTCTGCCCCTTAAAGTCCAAGTCCTTCAACCCACGCCGCAAGCTCCTGATGCCCGACGCTGCCCTTGAAGACCTTGCCATTCGTCAGCTTTGCTCCTTTGCAGCTCGGCGCAAGGCGCTCGTTCGTCTTGCCCATATCGCTCCCGCCAGAGGTTGCAAACGGGATGATCGTCTTGCCGGTCAGGTCATAGCTCTCAAGGAACGTATTGATAATCGTCGGCGCAACATACCACCAAATCGGGAAGCCCACAAAGATGGTATCGTAGTCCTTCATGTTGTCCCGTTTCACGGCAATTTCCGGTCGTGAGGCGGGATCGTTCATCTCAATCGTGCTGCGGGCTTTCTTGTCCACCCAGTTCAAATCCGCCTCCGTGTAAGGCACCTTCGGCTCAATCTCAAAGATGTCCGCGCCGATTGCTTCTGCCAGCGTCTCGGCAACCTTCGCGGTCACACCGGACGCAGAAAAATACGCTACAAGTTTCTTGCTCATGGTGTTTTATCCTTTCAATATCTTCGTAAGCTGCTGTGCAGACACACCCGGCAGGACGGAGGAAAGATGCTGCATCATGCGCTCTCTGGATTCCTGCGGGTCTCGCTGATAGGCGGAGGTGATAAAGTCGTACCCGAAAAGCTCTTCCGACGTCGCATGCTCCGCAACACCCCAGCCATATCCGCCATCAGCGGGTCGGCAAGATAGACGGTCTTGCGGTCTTTGTGTCCCAGAAGCTCGTGAAGGCTTCATTTGCTTCTTCGATTGCCTGAATGACCTGTTTTAATGGGATCGTCATTTTCCGCAGCATCTCTTGTATTTCTTCCCGCTGCCGCAGGGACAGGGATCATTGCGCCCGACCTTCTTCTGTTTCTCCGCCCGGGGAGTGGAAGTCTCGATGTCTGCAAGCTGTTTCAGAAGGTCAAATCGCATTGCCTCGCTGGGCAGTTCCATTGTGAGGATATGCTTGCGGAAGTCCTCAATGTCCATTTCGCCGGTTTGGAGGGACTTTCGGATGTTCGGGCCAAGAGAGAGCGACTTGAAGCGTTCCTCCGGTGGCGTCATCTGCATCATCTCATCCGGCGTATAGCCACGGTTGCAGGGCATCCGCGTCGTATTATGAAATGCACTGTACAATGCGGTGAAACGCTCTACATCCCGTCGAGACCTGAGCCGAACACCCAACTTCTCCAAATGGTTGAGAACATCGGCTGGTTGAACAGCAACCGAACGGACACCGTACAAGAGTTCTTCAAAAACAGCGTTTTCGCGCTCGTCATTCAGGTTGCAACGTTCTTTCAGGAATGCCCGCAGCTTTTGCTTTTCCGGAGTGTCCTCGCAGTAGAAGGGATCATCGTATTCCAGCAGATGCTTTTTGTCCGGCACATAGTAAGGCTTTTCCTGCTGGCTTTGCCTCGTCTCCATGAAAAGGTCAATGGACTCCCCAATCAGGGTAACGTCAATGATCTCGCGGTCAAGGGGCTTTGTGTGCTTGACATCTGTGTAAAGCTCATCTCCGCCCAGAATGTAGTAGTCCTCGCACTCATGACGGGCGATCTCAGCAAAGGCAAGAAATTCGTCTTCCGTTACCAGCTTCGGGCTGAGGGAGAAGATAATCTCCTTCGCCTTGTGCAGCGGGATGATGCCGTAGAGGTTTGCCATCGCGTTGAAATACTTGCGCAGATGGCGTGAGGTCGTATCTTTTAATGGGATTTCCCGATACCGGGCGTTCAGCTCCCGGCGTGTGTATTCCTCCGGAAACTCGATGTATTGCTCCTTGCTCATGTCTTTCTTCCCCCGCATCATTAGTTTTGGCTCTTGAGTTCTATCATCAATAACCGCATAGTATGGCAGTTTTTACACCTGTTTTCTCGCCTCGGCAATTTCAGCATTGATCTCATCCAATGTTATACCGGCTACGTCATTTTCTTCAGCTGCACGACCGGCAGATTTCATTGCCCTAACAGCTTTGTTATCCGACAGGTCATCAAGCTTCATAGAAAACGGAATGCCGTTTTCCTGAATCAGCCTTGAAATGCACATGCGCATATATGTCTGAAGGTCAATACCGAGCCTTTCACAGATCGCCATCGCCTTGATTCGGGATGCCTCTTCAGTGCGGAACTGAATTAAAGAATTTGCCATAGTAAGTCGCCCCTTTCTTATTTATAGCATATGCTGTTTTGTCATCAAACGCAAGCATATGTTTGCAATATTTGTGTTCGGAGGCGAAAAAAAGCGGTCACAATCGTCATAATATTGTCTTTTCATATCTTATTATATATCACCAGCCCGTAAAATACAATTTTCCTTGGTCCAAAGCAGGAAGAGCGACGAAAATGTTTCTTCGCCGCTCCCCATTATTTTGATTGCTTTTTCCGGAAAAGATACTCCCAGATATAATCGTCAAGCCCTTTGTAAGCCGGATCCCACAGATAGGTGCCATGCCGGAAACCCATATCGCTGATCAGCTGCAGAAGATTACAGCACGGTTCGGCGTGATCCCATAAGAATGTGCAGGTCGCCCCGGAGGTAAACCTCGGACTCGTCCGTCTGACAAATGGCGGCGAAACGGCGCAGCTCCTCTGGGGCTTCACGGACGGCGGGCGCTTTACCTCTGAATTTCCTGCCCACATGATGAGCCATGCCGAGCGTTTGAAGGTCGATCTGACTTAATTTCAAGAAGGTGTAACAGCGCAGAAAAATGTGTCGCCTAAACGGGAAACCAATGCGCCCCCTAAAATCGGGAACTGCACCCCCTCTGCACCGAATTGTACCCCCTTAACGGGTTTCTATCATAATTATTACGGTTCTTTGCCAAAAAAGCTCTCGGTAACACCGGGGGCTTTTTTCGCAGCCGGCCGTACTTTCTGCGCGCCCATTTCCTCCTTAAATCCGGCAGGCGCGAAATAAGGTGAAAAATAGCGCTTAAATTGTGAACATTTTATGAACGAGCGTAAAAATGTGCGCACATCGCTTGCGCTCCCGGAAAATCAATGATATAATTTCTATGAATATTATAATGTATACAAATGCGTAGAATAATATGGTTTCTGCCGGGGTTCGCTTGCCCGGGACATCGCGGAAACAGGGGAAAGGCGGCACGACAGTGACAGAGAAAGAACTGAGAAAATTAAACCGCGCAGAGCTATTGGAAATGCTTATTGCGCAGAGCAAGAAGCTCAACCGCGTGGAGGAGGAGCTGTCGGCCGCCCAAAAAGAACTGGAACGGCGTAAGATTGCCATCACCACCTCCGGCTCACTGGCAGAGGCGGCCCTGAAGCTAAACGGCATCTTTGAGGCAGCCGACCAGGCAGCCGCGCAGTATCTGGATAGCCTCCGGGAGCAGGAGAGCAACGCCGAGCGCATTATTGCCGAGGCCGAGGCCCAGGCTCACGAGATCATCAATGCCGCCGAGGTGCAGCGGCAGGCTATTCTCGCCGATGCGGACAAGGAAGCCAAGCGGCGCATTGAGCTCTTTGACCAGCAGTTCAAGGAATTTTTGAACACGCACACCTGATTGAGGAGAAAGGGCCGTATGAAATCAGAAAACAAAGCAACCGATACGGCTGTGCCCTCCGTGGACGAGCTCACCGGCGAACTCAACCGAGAAAAATATCACAGCCGATACAAAAAGCTGCTGCGCAGCACCATCTATACGCTGGTGATCGTGGCCGCGATCAGTGTGCTGGTGGCTACGCTTCTGCTGCCGGTTTTGCAGATATACGGCACCTCCATGAACCCGAACCTGCAGGAGGGGGAGATCGTGGTGTCGGTGAAGTCCCCACAGTTCAAAACCGGTGACATAATCGCCTTTTACTATAACAACCGCGTTCTTGTCAAACGCATTATCGGCTGCCCCGGCGACAGCGTTGTCATCACCGACAGCGGCGACGTATATGTGAACAATACCCTGCTGGATGAGCCGTACCTAACCGAAAAATCCTATGGCACCGCCGACATTGAATATCCGTACACCGTACCTCAGAATTCCTTTTTCGTCCTGGGCGACCACCGGGAAAGCAGCGTGGACTCCCGGTCGTCCCTGGTGGGCTGCGTGGAAAAAGAAGAAATCATAGGCAAAATCGTTTTCAGAGTGTGGCCGATCAAGCGGATCGGTTCCGTGGACTAATATCGCCTGGAAATATGGGGAGAAATTTGCATGAACAGGGACATTCATTCGCAGGCTGAACAGCTGAACAAGAAGCACCGCCGGAAGCGCACCTGGAAAAAGATTTTATCTGTGCCCATATGCCTCGTGGTCTTTGTGACGACGTATGCGCTCATTCTGCCGGCTATCACCATGGAATCCACGCCGGATACCTACTGCGGCATTGCCGAGCACGTCCACACGGACGATTGCTACGAGCTTCCCGGTACGCCGGCCCACAAGGAGATCCAATGCACCGCCGGGGCCGATCTGGGCCAGGACGAGTACATCATCCACAAGCACGACAGCTTCTGTTTTGATGATAACGGTGAGTTGCTGTGTGCGCTGGCTGAGCAGGACGAGCACGTCCACACAGACGCATGCTATGACGGTGACAGCCTAATCTGCGGTCTGGTTACGGGGATCGTACACCAGCACACGGCGGATTGCGTCATATCCGTTCCCGCCACCGAGCCCCAGGGCCTGGTGTGTACCGTGGAGGAGCATAAGCATACGGAAGCATGCTTCATGAATCCGGAGGGCGAGGCGCCAAGCGGCGAGACCGGCGGTGATGTCCCCGCTGACAAAACGCCAGCCAGCGATGTCCCCACCGGGGACGATCCCTCCAATGAGACACCCAGGGGAGATGTCCCCACCGATGCAGCCCAAGGCGGCAATGTGCCGGGAGATGCAGTTCAGAGCACCGGTGCAGCAAACGGCGATACGCCCGAGGACGACGCGGCGGTCAACAGCACCCCGGCCCGGGCGCCTGCCGCCAGCGGCCTTATCACAGATGTGACCCTTACCATCAATGACAATGTTTCCGCTTCCGGCTGCTATGAGGTTGCCGTCACCGGCGGCGCTGCGGCGCTGGAGGGAAAAACCGTCCGGTATCTGTGGTATAAGAGCACCGACGGCGGAGCGACCTATACGGCCGTAAAGGCGAAAAACTTTACTGTAGGCGGCAACACCGTGTCCAACATCAGTGGGGACCGTGGCGAAAAGCTGTTCCTGGCCCTGGACGGCGGAACCGTCAGCGACACGCTAACCTCCGTGACATACAAGGCCGTACTGAAGGTGGACGGCACCGAATATAACAGCGTGTCGGCTGCCCGCACCAACACCACCTATCAGGCCTCCGTTCTGAACGGCAGCTTTGAGGCACCGGATCTGACCAATCACGAGTACCAGGAATTTGTGCCCGAGGGAACTGCGGGTCTATTTTGGAAAACCACCGGTGAGAATACCGAGGGCAACCAGCATGTATATGGCGGAAGCGCTACCGCCGCAAATGATAAAAAGCACTACATCGAAATCGTTGACACGAGCGACGGAGCCCATAAGACGAATGCAGCCAACTGGCATAATCAAGGCTCTGCAACGAACGGAAAACAGTACGCCGAGATCAACGCCGGCGCCGCGGGCGCACTGTATCAAACCATAGCGACCATCCCGGGGACGACCATGTATTGGTCTGTGGACCACTGTGGCCGCAACGGAACGGATACCATGGCTGTAGTCATGATGCCGGAAAGCAGAGCAAAGAACATCACCACACAGACGCAGCTGCAGCAGGTGCTGAATAATCCAGGCAATTATGATGCTACGGTTGAAAGTGATCTATCCGCCCAAAAAGGCGTGTGGACCACACATTCCAGACAGTACACCATCCCGGAAGGGCAGTATGAGACCAGATTCTTCTTCATGGCTGTAAGCACGTCCGATAACAATCCATACGTCGGCAACCACATCGACAACGTGTGGTTCAGCCAGCAGATCCCGCCGGTTTCCTCGGAAAAGCCCTATTTCACGCTGACAAAGCATGTGGTGGGTCCCCTGACGGAGGATGACCTGCAGCTGCTATCCGGAAAGCTGACCTTTATGGTTCAAAGGTCCACTAACAGCAGCTTTACCAATCCCGAAACCGTCAAGACGTACACCGCCACAAATTTGGGCAGCTGGACGCCCAACGAAGATGGCTCCTGGACACTGTCCGCCCGTATCTCCATGAAGGATCAGGAGCTCGGCGATTACTACAGGATTGCAGAGAGCGGCGCAGAGCTGGATGGGTTTAACCTGACTATGACGGATACGAACGCCGCCGTGCTGCTGCAGAACACCACAGACACGGGCTTTACCTTCACCAACACCTATGCGGATGCCGGGCGAGCCCTGACGCTAAAGAAAATCGTGAGCGCTCCCGACACCACAGGCAGCTTTACCTTTACCGTTTCCTATACGGATGCCGGCGGCAAGCCGAAGACAGAAAGCGTTACTCTGAAAAACGGCGAGTCGACCACCATCACGGGCATCCCCAAGGGTGTCCAGGTCACCGTGACGGAAACCACCACAGACGGCTACACCGTTATTATGAAGGATCCCAGCACCGGCACCGTCCTCGCCGGGAGCAGCAGCTATACCTTTACTATGAGCGATGACACGGCCATGGATATCTACAATACATCCATCGTTGCACTGCCGGAAACCGGCGGCATCGGACGGGGAATCTTTCTGTATGCCGGAATCGGTCTGATGCTCACTGCCGTTATTACAGGATGTCTTCTGAGGCGCAAGTACGGAAAGGAGGGTGATTAACGCTTTTGTTTCCTCTCCTGCCCACGCAAAATATATCTGTACCCGCGCCGTAGGAACTATCCGTTTCTATCAAACTACTTTAAATCAGAAAGGATACGCACGATGAAAACGATGAGAAAGCTTTTCACGGTTTTGCTGGCCCTGGCCATGACGCTGGCTCTGGCTGTGTCCGCCTTTGCAGCAGACACCGGCAGCATCACCATTACCAATCCCCAGGGGGATCACACCTACACCGCCTACAAGATCTTTGACGTGACCTACACCGCTGACGGGGTGAACTACTCCTACACCATCAGCGATACTGACGCCGCCTTTTCTACCGTCAAGGCATACGCCGATGTGGCCGCCAACGGCCTCAACCTAACAGCCGTTGCTAACACGAACAAGTATAATGTGAGCATCGGCGCCGGCTTCTCCGCCGCCTCCTTTGCCCAGTATCTGAAAACGAATGTGGGTTCTCTCGGCACCGGCACCGCCTTTACCAAGGTTGGTGACACCATGAAGGCCTCCGACCTTGCCCTGGGCTATTACTTTGTATCCGGCACCAGCGGCACTGTCTGCGAGCTGGCTACTGCCAAGGATATTCAGATTCGCGACAAGAACGAAGTGCCGCAGATCGAAAAGGTTGTGGATGACAACGACGGCACTGTGGAAATCGGTCAAGTGCTCACCTACACCATCACCGGCAAGGTCCCCTCCACCAAGGGCTACACCGAGTTTACCTATCAGGTGACAGATACCATGACCGAGGGGCTGACCTTCAACAAGGACGTCAAGGTCACCATCGGCGGCGTGGATGTGACTGCCGCTGCGACTATCACCAACAATGAGAACAGCTTTGTGGCCAGCGTCAATATGATGAACTATCAAGATCAGATCGACGCACCTGTAGTCATCACCTACACTGCCACCGTCAACGAGAAAGCCATCCAGCGCGAAAAGGAAACCAACGCCGCTACGCTCAAGTACAGCAACAACCCCGCTGACAAAACCACTTTTGAGGAATCCAGCGTGGAAGTGGATGTGTTCTCCTTCAATATTGTCATCAATAAGTACGCAGCCAACAATGCAGAAACCAAGCTGGAGGGCGCCAAGTTCGTGCTGAAGAACAATGAGGGCAAGTACTATAAGTATGACGCCGCTACCAAGGCCGTCACTTGGGTCGCTGCCAAGGCCGATGCCACTGAGGTCAGCACCGATGCTAACGGCGCTGCGCGCTTTGACGGGCTGCAGGCCGGTACTTACAGCCTGGAGGAGACCGTCGCCCCCGCCGGCTACAACCAGCTTACCAAGGACATCACCATCGTGCTGGACAAGAACGGCTCTGCGACCATCGACGGCGCTGCCTCCGCTCCCGGAGCTGCCCATTCCCTGACTACGGGCGTTGCCAACTCCACCGGCACCGTGCTGCCCGAAACCGGCGGCACCGGCACCGTGATCTTTGTGGCCCTGGGCGCTCTGGCTGTCATCTGCGCAGGCGTATTCCTGGTGACCAACAAGAGAATGAGCAAGGAATCCTTCTGATCCTGCATCCCTGACACACTGCACCGCCATGGGAGGCGGAGGTTCGCCTCCGCCCTCCCGATGGCATATCCTTTTCCAAGGCGGACGCATCCGAATACACCCGACACTGCCTATTGCAGGCGGCCGGACAGCCGTGTGTTCGGCTTCGTGCGCCCTGGAACGCAACAGGAGATGAACCCGTGAGAAAGCGAAAAGTAATCACCTTAATACTGCTGGGCGTTTTCCTGGCGGGCCTCTCTCTCCTGCTGTATCCGTCCGTCAGCAGCTACTGGAACTCCATCACACAATCCAGGGCCATCGTGGACTATGACACCATTGTCAAGAGCCTGTCGCCTAAGGACTATACCGCCTATTTTGAGCGGGCGGAGGAATACAATAGCGAGCTGAAGGCGCTTCCATTCCCGCTGACGGAATACCAGCAGATCAGCGGATACGATGATTGCCTCAATGCCGCCGGCGATGGCGTCATCGGCTATATCGATATCGACAAGATTCAGGTGAAGCTGCCCATCTATCACGGCACGGACCCCTCTATGCTGAACCACGCCTGCGGACACATTCAAGGCAGCAGCTTTCCTATTGCAGGAAAGGGTACCCATGCGGCTATCTCGGCACACCGGGGCCTGCCCAGCGCAAAGCTGTTCTCAGATCTGGACAAGCTGGAGGTGGGCGACACCTTCCGGATCACGGTGCTGGACAAGACCTTTATTTATGAGGTGGATCAGATTAAAACCGTCCTGCCGGACGATGTGAGCGACCTGCTCATCGACGAGGAGAAGGAGCTCTGCACCCTGGTCACCTGCACGCCCTATGGCATCAATTCCCATCGGCTGCTGGTGCGCGGCCACAGGATCGAATCTGAGGATATGCGCTCCTTTGGGGCTATATCGGATGCGTTTATCATCGATCGGCTGATCGTTACACCGGTGGTGGCAATGCCCATCATCCTGCTGCTCATTCTGTACGTCTGCTTTAAGCCTGCGAAGCGGAAGCTTCCCATCAATGACGAGGGAGAACTGATATGAAAAGAATAAGCTACCGGATCGCAAACTTTATACTGATTGCTGCACTGCTCCTGTCGGGAGCAGTGACCGCCCACGCCGCCTCCACCACGGAGGCCAGTGAAAAGGTGCAGCTGCGCAGTGATTGCACTCTGGACGTGACCTATTCCTCCGAGGGAATGGTCTTTGCCGGGCAAGACATCAAGCTCTGGCACATTGCGGATATTACCGAGGATGCGCAGTATGCTTTGGCCGGGAGCTTCCGGTCATACCCCATCCAGGTCACCGGCACCTCCTCTCAGAGCGAGTGGGATGAAATGACCATCACTCTGAACTCCTATATTCTTGCCGATGGCATCGCGGCTGACCAAACTGCCAAAACCGATGCGAGGGGCAAGGTCGTCTTTGATAATCTTACTGCGGGCATATACCTGGTTTCCTCCGTGCGCACAGAGCAGGATGGCAAATACTATGTGTTTGAATCCTTCCTGGCGGCCGTGCCGGGGGTGGACAGTGAGGGGCAGTGGGTGTATTCCGTCTCCGCAAGGCCAAAAATGAGTGTACACACACCAGCCAAGGGCGAGGTCACCTATAAAGCGGTGAAGGCCTGGAGGGATGGCGGCCAGGATCGCCCGGTTAGCGTCTCTGTGGAGGTTCGCAGGGACGGACAGCTGCAGCAGACCGTGACTCTCAGCGCTGAAAACAACTGGATGTACACATGGAAGGCTGTTGATGATGGCAGCGTATGGACCGTGAACGAAGTGAATGTGCCAGAGGGTTATACGGTGGGCATTCAGCGCAGCGGCGATACCTTCAGCATTACCAACACCAAGCCGGAGACGCCTGCAGGAAATCATCCGCAGACCGGCGACACAACCAATATGACCCTGTATGTGCTCTTGATGGCTGCATCCGGGCTGGCGCTGCTGGTGGTGGGCATCGTGTTGAGGAAGAAGTCCCGTGCGAAGTAAAGGGCTTTCCATCCTACTTGTTACGCTGGGCGTTTTGCTGCTGGGCGCTGCGGCGATATTATTCGTCGTGCGACAGGCGCAGGATAAGCAAAGGACAGCTGACATTCCCTCTCTGATTGAAAAAATCGAAGCAGCTCTGCCGGAGCGCTCAGCGGGTGTTATCGAAAATCGCGCTGACAGCGCCATGGCTGCCGTGGAGATCGACGGAAATGATGTAATCGGCCTGCTGGAGCTCCCGGGCCGAGGCATTAAGCTGCCAGTAAGCGCAGAATGGGACAGCTCCGAGCAGAGCTTTCGTCCAGCCAGGTTTATGGGCAGCGTGTATGATGGTACGCTGATCGTGGGAGGACGCTGTGCAGATGGCAATTTCGATTTTATCGATCAGCTGGACGCCGGGGAGGAGTTTACCTTCACCGACATGACCGGAAGGGTATTCCGGTATACGGTGCGTAAAATTTGCCACGCTGATAATGCCAGAGCCGAAACCTTGGCTGACTCAGAGAGCGCGCTTACCCTGTTTGTGAAAAAAAATGGAACTTTTCTCATCGTCCGATGTGCAGCGGCATAGTATTCTCCTTAATAGGAGGTGCAGAACAGCCCCTGTAGACAATGGCAAGCTGCGTCGTCCCACGCAATGCCGCTATGATTCATTATTTAACTTTTTGTTTATAACCTATGATGGGCCGCCGCTGTAGATAGCTGCCCTACCCGGAGGTCGATGGCCAGGTGCAGCGCACCTGATACCCGGCAAAACAAAGCTGAAATATCTGTACCTCTGTATCCCCTGCTGAAAAAGCAGCCAACGCCATATGCGTTGGCTGCTTACAGCGTGTCAAAAAAGCCTCGCAGAGTTTGCCGCCCGCAGGCGGCAAAGAAATAAAATCATTTTCTCTCGCGACATGTGCGTGAGAGAAAATACCGCTCAGGCTGCCAGTGTGGAATTTGTCCGTCTGTGACGGACAAATTATGCGCGCAGCAGACTGCAATCCTTTTGTCGGAAAAACCCGGAGGGTTTTTCGACAGGCTCAAAGCAGCCAACGCCATAGGCGTTGGCTGCTTAATGCTTTATGAGCCTTATGGGCTTTATCAGAGGCGGCCATAGATGCGGGTCATCTCGTGGATGCTGCTGGCAAGGCTGTGGCTCGCCTCCCCGGGCAGCATACGCCACTTCCAGTTGCCGCAGCTGGTACCGGGGACGTTCATGCGGTGGCCCGGCCCGAGGTCCAGCCAATCCTGCATCTGCGCAACAAACAGCTTCGCAACCGAGCCCATGCCGCCACGGATGATGCCGCGGTTAAAGCCCTCCCGCTCATTCAGACCCAGATACTGTGCGGCAAAGGCGACATCCTCCCGATCCGCCTCCGTGCGCCAAAGGGCCAGGGGAGCGTTATCATGAGTGCCGGTATAGCAGACGCAGTTTTCGCCGTAGCTATGGGGCAGATAGCTGCTGGTGTCCCGGGAGTCAAAGGCAAATTCCAGCACCTTCATGCCCGGCAACCGGGAATCGGCCAGCAGCTGCGTAACCTCCGGCGTGGGAAAGCCCAGGTCCTCTGCAATGAACTCAATATCGTGGAACCAGCCGGTCAGCACCCCTACCAGGGATATGCCGGGGCCTTTGACCCAGTGGCCGTCCTTCGCAGTGGTCTTGCCGAAGGGCACCGCCCAATAGCTCTCAAAGCCACGAAAATGGTCAATGCGAATAACATCGTAGAGCTTCGTGGCACCGCCGATGCGGCGGATCCACCACTCAAAGCCGTTTTTCCGCATGGCCTCATAGTCGTACAGGGGATTGCCCCAGAGCTGGCCGTCTGCGCTGAAATAGTCCGGCGGGACACCGGAAACCTCTGTGGGCTTTTTGTTCTCGTCCAACTGGAAATTCTCCGGCTCGCTCCAAACATCCGAGGAGTCCATAGCCACATAGATGGGGATATCGCCGATGATGCGAATACCCAGGCCGTTGATATAGTGCTTGAGGGCGCTCCACTGGCGGAAAAACAGGAACTGGATATAGGTGAACAGCTCCACATCCTCCCGCAGCTCCACGCGGTAGCGCGCAACAGCTTCCGGAGTGTGCAGCCGGGCGCCCTCATCGGGCCACTCCGTCCAGGACTTCATGCCAAAGCGGCGCTTGAGCGCCATGAACAGGGCATAATCCGGCAGCCAGCGGGCATTTTCCGCCTCGAAGGCCGCCACCGCCTCCCGGTCACGGCTCCAGCCCCGGGCCTTGGCCTTTTCCAGCAGGGCGAATCGACTCTCATATATCTTGCCGTAGTCCACATAGCGCGGCTCCGTCCCCCAAGCGCAGGCGTCCACCTCCGTTTGGGTCAGGAGTTCATCTGCGATGAGGGTGTCCAGGTCAATGAAGTAGGGGTTGCCTGCAAAGGTAGAAAAGGCTTGGTAGGGGGAATCCCCATAGCTGGTAGGGCCAAGGGGCAGAAGCTGCCAGTATTTCTGCCCTGCCTCGTGAAGAAAATCTGCAAAGCGATACGCCGCTTTGCCAAAGGTCCCGATGCCGTATGGCGAAGGGAGAGAGGAAATCGGCATCAGAATGCCAGCGGAACGATCCATATGAGTCAGCCTTTCACGGCGCCGGCAGCGACGCCCTTAATGATATATTTCTGGCAGCAAAGGTAGAAAATGATGACAGGGAGAATGCTCAGGAAAATGAGCGCCATGGTTGCGCCCAGGTCCACTGTGCCGTAGCTGCCCTTGAGGTACTGGATGTGGATGGGAATGGTAAAATACTTGGTGCTGTCCAACACGAGGTAGGGCAGCAGATAGTCGTTCCAGACCCACATAATCTCCAAAATGCCCACGGAGATCATGGTAGGCCGCAGCATGGGGAACACCACGGAAAAATAGGTGCGCAGCGGACCGCAGCCGTCTATGGAGGCGGCCTCCTCAATCTCCAGGGGGATAGACTTTACAAAGCCAACAAACATGAAGATGGCAAGGCCCGCGCCGAAGCCAAGATAGATGATGGGAATGGTCCAGGGGGTATTGAGGGCCACCTTGTCAAAGGCCATGTCGACAAAGTTGAAGTACGGGATCTTGACCCGGTCGGCCGTCTTAGACAGGGTAAACATGACCATCTGGAATGGGACGACCATGGAAAAGACGCACAGGTAATAGATGATGCGGCAGAGCTTGCTGTCCACCCGGGCGATATACCATGCCGCCATAGAGGTACACAGCAAAATCAGCGCCGAGGAGACCACGGTGATGAACAAGCTGTAAAATGCGGATTTCCAGAAGGGATAGTTACCGAAGGTCATGCCCTTGATATAGTTGGCCCAGCCGGCAAAGCTCTCCCCATTGGGAAAGGCAAAGGTATCGGTCTTGACGTAGGTATTGAGCTTGAAGGAGTTGAGCACCACCATGAAGATGGGCAACACATAGATGATGCAGATAACCGCCAGCACAATGGACAAAACCAATTTGCGGCGTCGTTCGGCGGTAAGGGTACCTTTCATTACTGCTGCACCTCCTTTTTGCGGGTGGCATGGAGCTGAATGAGGCCGATGGCGGCAACCAGCAGGAAGAAGATCACAGCCTTGGCCTGGGCGGTGCCGCGGGCATAGACATTCTGCCCGTAGAATGTGTTATAGATATTTAGCGCCAGCATCTCTGTAGTCTTGATGGCGGAGCCGTCGGATTGAATCAGGAAGGGCTGGCCGCCGGTAAGGGCCAGGTTCTGATCGAAGAGCTTGAAGCTATTGGTAAGGGTGAGGAAGGTGCAGATGGTGATGGAGGGCATCACGTTAGGGATGGTGACCCGCCAAAGGGTCTGCCAGCGGCTGGCGCCATCGATCTTGGCCGCCTCCAGCATATCATCCGGGACAGCCTGCAGGCCGGCGATATAAATAATCATCATATAGCCGATCTGCTGCCAGCACATGAGGATCACAAGGCCCCAGAAGCCGTACTTCGTCTCCAGAAGAATGGAGGTATTATAACGGGTGAGAATACCGTCAAAGATCATGGACCACACATAGCCCAGCACGATGCCGCCGATGAGGTTGGGCATGAAGAACACCGTGCGGAACAGGCTGCTGCCCTTAATGCCCTGGGTGAGGGCATAGGCTGCGGCAAAGGCCAGTACATTGATGAAAACCAGCGACACCAGCGCGAACAGGCCCGTATACCAGAAGGAATGCATAAAGCTGGCATCCTGCAGTGCCTTGACATAGTTCCCCAAGCCGATGAACTCCGCGTCCGAAGTCGTTTTAAACTTACAGAAGGACAGATATACGCCTTTACAGAACGGATAGACAAATCCGATAATAAAAGCGCAGACCACGGGCCCCATAAAAAGTGGGAACCAGCGCCGAAGCGGGCGGCGGATCAGCGCCCGGCTGACCTGTGCAGAGCCTTTCTTGCGCTTCAAATCGATCACTCCCATCAAAAAATAGATTGTTGCACAGCGCAGACCTCCTGCGGTCTCTGCCGTGATAGAACGGGAGAGGCGGGCGAAAGCCCGCCCCTCCTTGCTTGCTTTAGGGTATCCGGTTTTGATCCAAATTAGCCGTTGGCAGCGGCATACTGGGTAGCCCAGCCATCCACGAAGGCCGTCTTGACCAGCTCCCAGTTGGCGTCGGTACGATCGGCGTCATACTTGTTCATAGCGGAGACAATACCGTCACGATAAGCGTCCACATTGGGCTGGAAGTTGGTGACCCAAGGCATGACGTAGTTGCCGGCAGCGGTGTAGGCGTCAGCATCGCCCAGGAAGCCGTTAGCGGTCTTGGCAGCCTGCTTATAGGGCAGAATACCCAGCTCGTTCACCAGCATCTGAGAGGCCTCGGCATCGGTGACCAGCCAGTACATGAAGTCCAGCGTGGCCTGGATGTCCGCCTTGGAAGCCTTGGCGTTCACGGCCCAGCAGTTCTCGGTACCGCAATTCAGGCCAGCCTTCTCCTCGCCGGCAACACCGCAGTAGAAGGGGATCATGGAGAGGTTGTCCAGGCCATACTGATTAGCCTCAGTGCCGGTCAGAGCAGCCCACTCCCAGGAACCATTCTGATAGAACACAGCCTGCTCCTTGCCGAACTCGGCCTCAGCGTCATAACCGCCGGCAGCCAGGGTGGAGGGATCCACAGCGCTGTTGCTGATGTACAGATCCCACAGGTTCTTGTAGTTCTGCATGTAGGTGCCCTTGATGCTGGCGGGGCAGGTCTTCCAAGCAGCGGGATCATCCACAGACTCATAGTAATACTCGAGATTGGCCAGATGGCCGGTGAAGCGCCAGCTGGAATCACCGCTCATAGAGGAGGAGGTGAAGGCATCAAAGCCCAGCTCCGCAGCGCGGCTGTGGATATCCTCGGCAATAGCCTTGAGAGTCTCAAAATTCTTGATGTCGGATAGCTCATAGCCGGCCTTCTGCAGCAGATCCTCATTGACAATGATGCCATAGCACTCATAGCAATAGCCAATGGAGCAGAGCTTGCCGCTGTCGTCATACAGGTTATAGGCATCGGTGCTCAGCTCACCGGCGACCTTGGTATCCTTCAGATCATAGCAGTAGTCGCCCCAGGTGCCCACAGCGGCCTGGTTGCCCACAACGAACAGCGTGGGAGGAGCCTCCTTATCCATGGCGGAGGTCAGGGTCTCATTGTACGTGCCGGAGGCAGCTGTCTGGACGGTGACAGGAACGCCGGTCTTCTCGGTATACATGGCGGCGACCTTCTGGAGGGTGGTGTCAGCTTCGGGCTTGAAATTCAGCCAGAACACACGGCCGGATGCGTCACCGCCCTGCTTCTGGCCACAGGCGACCAGAGCAAAAGCCATGACGAGCGCAAGAATAAGCGATAGGAACTTCTTCATTTTCATCTTCATCATTCTCCTTGTTTCTTATTTATTTTCACGCGTTTACGCGGGAAAATCGCCGGGTCAGGTCACGCACAGATTGGCCGGTGCGCAGCGTGGTGGGCAGGATCTGGTGCCGATGGGTACCGCCGTGAATGACACTCATCAGGATCTCCACGCTTCTGGCGCCCATTTCATCGGTGGGCTGGCAAAGCGTGGTCAGCATAGGATAGATATACTCAGAAACCGTCAGGCCATCAATGGCAATGATGGAGCAATCCTCAGGAATGGAGCGTCCGCTCTCCCGCAGGGCCCGCATGGCGCCGATGGCCATATCATCCGAGATGGCAAAGATGGCTGTAAAGTCCGCCGGGCGTTTGAGCCGCTCGGTCACTGCGCGGTAAGCGGATTCAATGGTGAAATCGTCCGCGCGGATAATCTCCCCGTCCTCGAGGCTCAGACCCAGATCGTGCAGGGCGCGGGCATAGCCGGAGCAGCGCAGCTGGGCAATGGACCAATCCCGGGGATCCGTGGACAGAGCCGCAATGCGGCGATGGCCCTTTTGTGCCAGATCCATCACGGCGCGGTAGGCCTCCTGCTCATCAGCAATGGAGACGGAGGAGTATTTTGTGGGATCCAGGGTCCCATAGGTATTGGTATAGGAGCAGCAGACAAAGGGAACATTGAGCAGGGCCGTATCCGCCGGGCTGTAATCCGACCGGCCGCCGAGGAAAATGATGCCCTGCAGGCGCTTTTCCCGCTCCATCATGGCGCCGCACTTGATCTCGTCCTCGCAGGAGCCAATCTGCCGCATGACCATGGTAAAATCCGCCGCATCCAAATCCCGCTCAATGGCACGGATAATGCCGGTATAGAAGGGGTTCTGCACGCCGCGTACCACCAGGCCGACGGCATCTGACTTCGTGCGCACAAGGCTTCGAGCGGAATTGTTGGGCAGGTAGTTGTATTCGGCAATGACCTGCAGCACGCGGCGGCGGCTCTCCTCGCTCACATCGGGGCGGTCGTTAAGAACGCGGGACACCGTGCTCACGCCAACGCCGCTGAGTCTGGCAATATCTTTAATGGTCATGGGGCAGCCTCCCGGTGCAGAATATAAAAACTCGGTTCCGGTAACCTTTCCGGTATCGTTTCCACTTTTTCTTTATTCTACCAGCTTTCGTGATAAATGTCAAAGCCATTCCTCAGGGATAAGTTACCAAAATATTTCACATTTTTCTGTCGAAATACACAATCACGTAGCAAAAAATACGCCAAGCCATGGACAACAAATACACGAAGGCTGATACTGAGCCGGTTTTACCCGGCCGATCTGTCAGCATTGCCTTCTCATCTTGCCCTGCTTCAGGGTCATGCTGCCGACAATCTCCGGCACGCGGTGGTTCAGATCCGGCGTCACCGCATCCTTGGTAGAAAACAGGTTCTGAAGGCTGCTCCGGCGGCCCTTGCCTCCTCCGCGATCTGCGTGATGGCGGTCTCTCTGCCGAACGGGAGCGTTATAGTGTCCCATCTTCGTAATCCGCAATGACGTGCAGAAAAGCATCTCCGTACTATGGCGTTTATAAAGGAAGGATAAATCGTCTGCGTACAACCTCCGGAAGGGATGCGTTATAGGGAGCGCCCCTTCCGATTCAGGTGTCATTTAAAAACGCAGGATGGAGAGCGCTTCACTCCCCACCCTGCGTTTTTTACGATCAGCGGTCACATATTGAAAGATTGGATACTCGCCCCCTTTTCTGTCGGGGCGCTAAGGATCATTCCCTGTCCTTTGCCTGCTTGATGCTCAGGCTGATGCGATTTTTCTTTTCATCCACATCCAATACAACAACCTTTACCACATCGCCCACGGTCAGCACCTCCGAAGGGTGCTTGATGAATTTACTTGAGATCTGCGAGATATGCACCAGGCCGTCCTGGTGGACACCGATGTCTATAAAGGCGCCAAAATCAATGACATTGCGGACGGTGCCGGTAAGGACCATGCCGGGCTTGAGGTCCTTCATCTCCATGACGTCGGTGCGCAGGATGGGCTGGGGCAGCTCATCCCGGACATCCCGGCCGGGCTTCAGCAGCTCGGCGGTGATGTCCCGCAGAGTGGGGACGCCTGTACCCACGGCAGCGGCGGCCTTCGCCTCGCCATAGGCCTTGAGCCGGGCAGGAAGGTCCGACAGCTTCTCAGCCTTCACATCAGCCAAGGTGTAGCCCATCAGCTCCAGCAGCGCCTTGGCGGCCTCGTAGCTCTCCGGGTGGACGGCGGTGTTATCCAGGACGCTCTTGCTCTCCGGCACGCGCAGAAAGCCGGCGCACTGCTGGAAGGCCTTGGGACCCAGCTTGGGTACCTTCTTGATTTGGGCGCGGGAGGTAAAGGGGCCGTTTTCCTCCCGGTAGGCCACCACATTTTTCGCGGTAGTGCCGTTGAGCCCGGCCACTCGCTGCAGCAGGGACGGGGAGGCGGTGTTGATGTCCACACCTACGGCATTGACGCAATCCTCCACCACGCCGCCCAGAGCCTCGTCCAACTGCTTGGGAGGCATATCGTGCTGATACTGGCCCACGCCGATGGCCTTGGGGTCGATCTTTACCAGCTCGGCCAGAGGATCCTGCAGCCGGCGGGCAATGGACACCGCCGAGCGCAGATTCACATCAAACTGGGGGAACTCCTCGGCGGCCAGCTTGCTGGCGGAATACACAGAGGCTCCGGCCTCAGAAACGATCATATAGCTGACATGGGCGCCGGCTTCGTTTACCTGATGGATGAGCTTTACAGCCATTTGCTCCGTCTCCCGGCTGGCTGTACCATTGCCGATGGCAATATTTTCCACGCCATCCTTAGTGATGAGCCCTGCCAGGACGGCGATGGCCTCCCTCTCCTGCCGCTCTCCATAAGTGGGATATACCACCGCAGTGTCCAACACCTTGCCCGTCCCGTCCACCACGGCCACCTTGCAGCCCATGCGGTAGCCCGGATCCAAGCCCATGGTGACCTTGCCCTTGACAGGCGGCTGCATAAGCAGCGGCTTCAGGTTCAATGCGAACTGCCCGATGGCCCCCTCGTTTGCCTGTTCAGTCAGCAGGCTGCGGGCTTCCCGCTCCAGGGAGGGGAAGATCAGTCGGTCGTAGGCGTCCTCGGCGGCGGACTTGATAAATTCCATCGCCGGAGAGCCGGGCTTCACCACCGTCCGGCGCAGCAGGGGCAGCGCCTGGTCTCGATCCAGGGTGACGGAAACCTTCAGCACGCCCTCCTTCTCGCCCCGGTTGATGGCCAAAATCTGGTGTCCCTGGAGTCTGGAAAGAGCCTGCTCAAAATCATAATACAGGCGATACACGCTGTCCTCCTCCGTGGCCGCACAGCAGGCAAGCCGGCCCTGCCGTCTCAGCAGGCCGCGCAGCGCCTTGCGGATGTCAGCATCATCGGAGATTTGCTCGGCAATGATGTCCGACGCGCCCTGAAGAGCATCGGTCACGGTGTCCACACTCTTTTCCGGGGCGAGAAATTCCCAGGCGGCATCCTCCGGCCGGGGGCAATCCCGCTCCTGGGCAAACAGCAGGGCTGCCAAGGGCTCCAATCCTTTTTCCCGTGCCACGGTGGCCCGGGTGCGGCGCTTTTGCTTATAGGGGCGGTAGAGATCCTCCACCTCCGCCAGGGTCTTGGCGCTGTCGATGGCGGCAGTCAGCTCCTCCGTCAGCTTGCCCTGGTCGACGATGGACTTTTTTACCGCCGCGCGGCGCTCCTCCAGAGTGCGCAGGTACTGCAGCCGCTCCTCCAGAGTGCGCAGGGTAGTGTCGTCCATGGCGCCGTGGAGCTCCTTGCGGTAGCGGGCAATGAAGGGAATGGTGTTCCCCTCATCCAACAGCTGCACCACATTTTCCACATATTTTTCATTTACGTTCAGTTCTTGCGCAAGGGCATAAATGATATCCATTACCGTTTCTTTCCTCTCGTCTTACAAAATGATCCCCCTCATTATACAGGGCAAAGCCCTTTCGCGCAATAGTCCGGAGCGGTGCTTTTGACGCAGAAAAACGCCCCATTTATCAGGCCGCATGCCGCGTGGGCCGATAAATGGGGTGCCATTCAGTTGGTGTGCTGAGGGATTTGCTCGCTTTACGGCCGGGCCTGCTCCAGCTCCATCACCGCGTCAATGAGCATCTGCTGGGTGACGGGATAGGGCCACACCCGTACATCGATGCCGGCCAGGGCCTTCTCCGTGACGGCAGGCAGATCCTCGGGCCTTGCGTGGATATCCGCCAGACAGGTGGGCAGGCCGATGGATTTATTAAAGCGCAGAAGCCGATCCCGCTCCTCATACTGCTTGTCCGCCGTCAGCATCACCAGGATGCCGTAGGACACCACCTCGCCGTGGAGGTGATGGTTCTCCTCCGTGGAGGGCAGGATGGTGAAGCCGTTATACATGGCGTGAGCCATGCCGGTGGTGTAGTCCACCTGAACGAAGTTGGAGACAAAGCCGGTGGAGATGATGATGGCCTCGATGATCTCCGTCAGCTCCGGGGTGATGCGGTGCCGGCGGCAATCCTCCATGGCCTGCCGGCCCCAGCGGACGATGGGCTCGGCGCACATGCTGCTCAGGGCGATGCCCATGGCATCGGAGTGGGCGGGGATGTCATTGCGGGAGGAGATGGTACACTCGTAGTGCTTAGCCATGGTGTCGCCCATGCCGGCCCACAGGTAGCGCACCGGGGCATTGGCAATGATCTCCGTGTTGATGAAAATGTGGTTGGGCGGGATCTTGGAGAAGGAGTACTCCCGCAGGCTGCCGTCCGGATGATAGACAATGCCAAGGCTGGTGCAGGCGGCGCAGGTGGAGGCGATGGTGGGGAAGGTGAAGAAGGGACGGTTCGTTTCGTGGGAGAGGACCTTGCAGGTATCGATGGCCTTGCCGCCGCCGACGGCGAAGATCATGTCTGCCTCCGCCACCTGGGGCCGGAGCATGTCCATGTTCTCCCGGGAGGCTTCGCCGCCATACCAGAAGGTGCCGATGATCTCGATGCCGGAGCCCTCCACCGCCTGGCGGATCTTATCCTCGGCGGCGGCCAGGGCGTGCTTGCCGCCGATGATGGCGGCCCTTTTGCCGTAGGCGGGGCAGATGTTCACAATGTCCTCGTAGGCGTCAGGGCCTACGGTATAACCGGGAAAAAGAGCTTTTTGCATAAGATACACCTCATTATAATGTAGTATGATTTGGAAATACCGGTTTTAATTTACGGCCACGGTATCGGGGCGGATCTCCGTCCGAGACGCCTGCGCAGTCTCCTCCCCGGCGTCAGCAAAGGCGTGCTCGCGGCAGTATTTGCGGTTTTTGTAAACGCCCACAGTGAGGAAGGGAATCACCACCACGGCGATGCCCAGGTAGCCGCAGTAGCCGTAGCCGTACTTGATAATATTGGTGAGGCCGGCCATGGAGATGGTCATGGAGAGGACGATGATGAAGGCGGAGACGATGGCGCTGCGGACGGGGGCGGACTTGATGCCCCGGAAGATACGGAGCTTTTCAAACCGGGCCACGAAGCCGAAGATGGTGGTCACGCCTGTGGAGATGAGGCAGAGGAGCAGGCAGGTGCCGTACACGGCCACCATTGCGGGCATGCCGATGACCTTGCACACGGTGAGGGTGGGAATGGTGGCGCCGCCCTCTACAGAGGTATAGACGCTCTGCCAGCTGAGAAGCATAAACACGGAGAGGACCAAAGCCACAGCGTTCATAACGAAGGATATCCGCATAGCCTTAGCGCAGCCGTTTTTACTCTTCATAGTGGTGCCGCAGGCCACCATAGTGGGCAGGGTCACACACTGGAAGCCCGCGTAGGTGAAGGCGTTGAGAACAGCCTTGGGGATATTGGCAAAGCCGGTGGTCCGGAAGTCGGCGGCCAGAACGGAGAAGATGCTGCTGTCGCTCTTGAAAATGCCGATAACGTAGATGCTGATAGCGGTGACCAGGATGGCCAGGCCCATGTAGGTGGAGGCGGCCCGGACGATGCCTGCGCCGAAGATGGTGAGGGCCAGTACGATGAGGCCCACCACCACTACGCCGACGTAGTAGTCCAAGGTGAAATAATTGTTCAGGGCGGAGGCGGCGCCGGAGATGGCGGCGGCCACGGCCATGAGGACCATAATGTAGAAGAATATCTCAAAGGCCCACTCAAACTTATCAAAGGGGTGATAGAGGGTCTCAAAAAGCTGCTTATAGGTTTTCAGGCCCCGGGAGTTATACATGATCATGGCCTCCCGCATGGTCAGCGTCAGCAGCAGCATGGCCACAATGGCCGAGAGAACGCCGGTCCAGCCCAGGCCCACATAGTAGGTGTTGGCTTGGTTGCCGGTGGCGAAGCCACCGCCTGCGTGGGCCGAGAACAGCACGGCGCCTACGGAGAAGGCGGCTATAAACGGGGTCTTGGGGATTTTAGGGGTGCTTGCTTTCATTGTTTTGTTCCTCCTGCAAAAATGATCGGGTGTTTGGCAGAAAAACAAAAAACCTTTCGTCTTTCCTGCCCCTTGGCAGAAGAGACGAAAGGCTGAAAACCCTCCGCGGTACCACTCTTCTTTGCTTCGCATTGCGCGAAACACACTCAACGGAATACCATCATATTCCTGCACTGTAACGGGAGCGCCCGTCTGCGTTTACTGGGGATTCAACGCAGCCGCTGTACAGCCAGTTCGGCAGTTGGATCGCACTGTGCCTCGCACCACCCGGCACTTCTCTGAGAGCATCGCCCTGCTTACTACTCTGTGTCATCGCGTTTGTGATGCTGTGAGGATAACAGCCGAAGTGAGAAATGTCAACAGGTATTTTGTAAAATGGGATTTTTTTGTAAAAAGTGCCGCTTGTCGGCAGGGAGAAGACCGGGAAATTTTATAGAAAAAAACAACACGTCTTTGGCCATCACGAAGGCAGCTCCCCGGATCAAAGCTCGTTTGGACATCTTTTCCCCCTCGCGCATCGACGCACAAAATAAATGCGTCGCGCAGGCACCGTATAATCTACCTAATCCGGCAAATACTACTTTTGCAATAATAAGAAATAAAGGGAGTTTTTTATATGAAAGCAACCGGAATCGTGCGACGCATTGACGACCTGGGGCGAGTGGTAATTCCCAAGGAGATACGCCGCACCATGCGCATCCGCGAGGGCGACCCGCTGGAGATCTTCACCACTCGGGACGGAGAAGTTATTTTTAAGAAATATTCCCTCATCGGTGGGCTGGAGGACTTTGCCGCCCAATTCTGCGACACCCTGGCCCACTCCTCCGACTTTACTGCCGCCATCACCGACCGAGATAGCGTCATTGCCACCGCAGGGCCCGGAAAACGGGAGCTCATCGGCCACAACCTCTCCCGGGAGATGGAACAGCTTATGGAGGGCCGCAGCGTCTACCAGCGGACCAAAGAGGACGATGCCCTGCCTGTATGTGAGGGCAGCGCCCACCTTATTGCCGCCACCGCTGCTCCCATCCTCTGCCAGGGGGATGTGCTGGGCCTGGTGCTGTTCGCCGCCGGAGAGGGTGAGCTTCCCGGCGAGAGCGAATACAAGCTGGCGCAGATTGTGGCGGCCTTTTTGGGGCGGCACATGGAGACATGAGGCAAAACAGCAGAGAGACGCTCAAGGCGTCCCTCTGCTGTTTTTTTGAGGCTGCCAAGGAGTTTTACAGCCTGCTATGCGCGCACCTTTGGTGCCGCAGGTGCAATAAGTACACCCTATATTTGAGAGCGGCCCCCATCACCACCAAAGTCAGCTGCTTTGCTATAAACTATTAAAACGCAGAAAACACTCCTCCCATGTTTGGCGATTCTGCGACTCGGCTGTTTTTCTCCCGGCATAACCGCCCAAATCCGGAACGCCCCATGGCCGGCGCGAAGGGCGTCCGGCATCTGCTGGCAGCCAAGGTATAAGGGCCGCCGGATGCTTTCTTCAATTTTTGGCAAAATGGCGGGAAAATATGGCAGTATTGTACCATTCTGCTTTTCGGCATGGTATAATGCAGGTAACGCTGGTAACGAGTCCCCCACATCTATCGCTGCAAGGAGGAGCATCATGCGGTTTTTCAAGGATATGAAGTTCTGGAAAAAGGTCACGCTGATCTGCGGCATTCCCCTGCTGCTTATCAGCATGCTCATCGGCGCCATGTCCTATACCCGCGCCAAGGATACCGCCCGCAGCAGCAGTAAGCTGAGCCTATACGATGCGGTGAACCGCATGGATATCAGTCTCACCACCCGATCCCGGCAGATTATCTCCTCGGTGGAAGCCATCGCCGAAGGCCTGCTCTCGGCAGATGCGCTGGAGCTGCCGGCCTCCCATCTGCGGGACATCTGTCTGGGGCTGGTGGCGCCGTTTCAGGAGGTACAGGCCGTCACCGTGATTTGGGAGGGCCAGCCCGTGTATCGCTCAGACCCCTCCCTGCCCCTGTCCGACCAAGTCATAAATCCCCTCATTGCCCAGGCCCAGGCCCACCCGGGCAAGGTGGTGTGGTCAGACGTTCTGGCCTTTCCCGAAAGCGGAGATGCCATCCTCCTGGCCCGGGAGCTGCAGGCCGCCGATGGCCGGGGCCGGGGCACGCTTCTGCTGCGCATAGACCCCTATGCCATGGGCAACATGCTCCTGAGTAAGCAAAAAAACCTGAGCCGGCAGGTCTCTGTCCATCTGGATCGTTCCTTCCGCCCCATGTATCAGACCGGCTCCGCTTCCCCGGAGCTGCTGGAGCAGATCGTGGCCCAGTATCGGGCCGGTAACCGGTCCTTTTCCTTTAGCCTGGACGGTCTGTCTTACTACTGCAGCACCCAGTATAACGGCCTGGTGGGCTGGTACACCTGCTCCTTTGTAGAGGAGAGCAATCTATTCCCCGGTGCGGCCGCTCTCCGGGACTACATCATTTTACTGGTGATCCTGTGCGCTGTGGCTGCCTATATCCTGCTTTGGTTCCTGTCCCGCTCCATCACAAGGCCACTGGACCGATTGAACAGCGCCATGAAAACCGTGCAGTACAAGCACCTGAATGTAAGCCTGGATGTAAAAAGCCGGGACGAGATCGGGGAGCTGACAGAATCCTTTAACTACATGATGGGCCGCATCCACACCCTGGTGAACCGGGTCTACGAGGAGAAGCTGGCTCAGAAAAACGCTGAGATCGAGGCTCTGCAGGCGCAGATCAACCCGCATTTCCTATACAACACCCTGGACTCCATCAACTGGATGCTCATTGACCGGGACGAATTGGACATCAGCTCCGTGGTGGTATCCCTGGGCAAGCTCATGCAGTACAGCATGGACACCAGCTCCGCCTTGGTACCGCTGCACATGGAATACCGCAACGCGCTGGACTATCTGAATATCCAGAAAAATCGGCTGGAGGACCGCCTGCTCTACGAGCTGGACCTGCCATCGGACCTGGAAGACTTTCTCATTCCCCGGCTGATCCTGCAGCCGCTCATTGAAAACGCCATCATTCACGGCATCCTCCCCTCCGGCCACAGCGGGCGGATCACCGTGCGTACCCGGCAGGAGGGCAGCCGCCTGGTGCTGTCGGTGCAGGATAACGGCGACGGCATGGAGCCAATGCAGCTGCAGCAGCTGCGCCAGCTGCTATCCGGCAGCCAGGAGAGCGGCAGCATCGGCATGCGTAACGTGGCCCGGCGGCTGCAGCTCCACTTTGACGGCCAGTGCCGTTTCTCCGTGGACAGCGGCCCCGGCCGGGGCACCACCGTGCGTTTATTGCTGCCCATGCAGGGAAGGAGGATGAATTTTTGAAAATACTGATTGTTGATGACGAGCCCAAAATCCGCAAGGGCCTGTGCAAGATCGTGGAAATGCACCCGGGCTGGTATGTACCCCAATCCTTTGCCGATGCTGAAAGCGCCATTGCTTTTCTGCGGGACAATGGGGCGGATGTGGTCATTACCGACATCCACATGCCGGGTCTGACGGGGCTGGACATGATCGAGCAGATGCGCAGCGCCTGCCCCAAGGTGGTGTTCATCATCCTCACCGGCTATGGGAAATTTGAATACGCCCAGCGGGCCATTGACCTGGGCGTGAAGAAATATCTTATGAAGCCCACCTCCCCGAACGAGATTACCGCCGCCCTGGAGCAGATTGAGGCGGATACCCCCCGAAAAAAGCACGCAGCTGCCTTTCAAAAGCCCACCAACAACCTCATCATTCTTCGGGCCATGGAGTATGTAGATCTGCATTATCGGGATCGGTTCACCCTGCGGGACATGGCCGCCGCCCTCTACATCTCTCCCAACTATCTGTCGGATCTGTTCAAAAAGAACACCGGGATGCGCCTGTCGGACTACATCACCGAGGTGCGCCTGGAAAAAGCCCGGGAATACCTCATGGATGTCCACTATAAGGTCCGGGACGTATCGACCCTGGTGGGCATTTCCGACCCCCGGTACTTCTCCAGCGTTTTCCGGAAAAAGTATGGTATGACCCCCATGGAGTTCCGCAACGAATACGCCTCCCGCCAGTTTGAGGAGCCGGATCCGGAGGAGAATTGACGGCATAACGCAGACGGTCTTCAACGCAAAGCAAAATCAGTCCTGCACCAATATGGTGCAGGACTGATTTTATGTATCGCTTTATTTTTGGAAAATCTGGGCGTAGACCACGTCCGCCGCCCGGAAAAAGCTCAGGGCCGCCCGGTCATAGTCGCCATCGTAGTAGTCGCTGTCCAGAGCCCTGCGCAGCATAGACTCCTGGGTGTCGGTGATGGTGCTGTTTACGCTATTTCCGTAGAGCATCTGGTAGTCCTTGCCCTCTACCATCAGCAGCAGCATATCATTCTGCCCCAGGCCCCATTGCTTGCTCAACATAGCGGCATATTTTGCCCCGGACCACCCATGGGTGCTGTCCACGGTAGCCACGGCCACCACGGCGGTATACTTATTATTCCACTGGTCGTTGTATTCCTCCAGCGTTTGCCGGGTCTCCTGGGTCAGCAGGCCCGCGTCGTCGGCAATCCACTGATGATACTCCACCGCAATAGGCTTGCGGCTGAGGCCGTACACGGACCCGGCCACGATCACCAGCACCAGCACCGCCAAGGCAAAGCCCCGGTTCTTGAATACCTTCATGTTTCCGCTCCTTTCACGGAGGATCTTACTTGTGCAGCTCCATGAGCTTCTGCTTCAGCTCGCCCTCGATACGGCCCAGCTCAGCCTCGGCGGCCTTGCGCTTAGCAGCACCCTCCTGCTGAATGGCCAGCACCTCATCCAAGGTGGAAATGAGCTGCTGATTGGTGTGCTGCAGAGTCTCAATATCCACAATGGAACGCTCGGACTCTTTTGCGGTAGCGATGGTACCCATCTTCAGCGCATCGGCGTTCTTCTTGAGCAGGTCGTTGGTCATCTCGGTGACGGCGTTCTGAGCGGCGGTAGCCTGGCGGCCGTGCTCCATACCCAGGGCCAGCACCATCTGGCTCTTCCACAGGGGGATGGTGTTCACCAGGGAGGATTGGATCTTCTCTACCATCTGGGTGTCGTTATTCTGCAGCAGACGGGTCTGGGGGCCCATCTGCACGGAGATCATCCTCGTCAGCTCCAGGTCGTGGAGCTTCTTTTCAAAGCGGTTGCACAGGTTCACCATGTCGTTGTAGGCCTGGGCATCCTCGGCAAGGCCGGTTTTTTCCGCCTTGACGCGCAGCTCCTCCAGCTCGCCGGCGCGCACCTCCTCCAGCCGTTTCTTGCCGGCCAGGATGTACATGGTCAGTTCCTTGTAGTACTTCAGGTTCAGCTCATACATCTGATCGAACATGGCAATGTCCTTCATCAGCGTGATCTGATGCTTTTCCAAAGACTGGGCAATGCGGTCCACATTGGCCTCCACCTTGCCGTACTGAGCCTTCATGCTCTCAATCTTGTTGCCGGCCTTGCGGAACAGACCCGCCAGCCCCTTCTTCTCCTCGCCGGAGCCAAAGCCCTTCAGCTGCACCACCAGCTCGCTGAGGTCAGCGCCCACCTCGCCCAGATCCTTGCTGCGCACATTGCTCAGGGCGTTCTCGGAGAAGCCCGCCACGCTCTTCTGGGCGGCGGCGCCGTACTGCAGGACCATGTTGGTGTCGGTAATGTCGATCTTCTTGGAAAACTCCTCCACAGCCTTCTTCTCCTGCTCGGTAAGGAGCTTATCGTCCAGCTGCACCGGCTCCACGGGCTTTTCCTGCGGGGCCTCGGCCACAGCCGTGGGATCCAGGGTCAGCTCGGGAACGGCGGCCTCGGTCTCCGTGGGGTTCAGGGTCAGTTCGGGGGTCATATTCTCGCTCATAGTGTGTTCCTCTCTTTCTTATAATTCCAGTTGGATGCCGCCGTCGGACGGCTCCGTTTTGTCTTCTTTTTCTTCATTCACAGTGCGGTGAACGGCGTCCTCCGCCAGCCCCTCCCGGGCCATCATATTCTCCAGCACAGTGATGTCCGTGGAAATATCCAGTGCCTCCGCGCCGAATAGGGCGTCCAGCTGCTTTTCAAAGGCGGTAACGATGGTGCCCATGATATTCTCCACCCGCTCCATGGTGGCGCCGATGTTGCCGCCGGAAACGCCCTGAGCACCCATGCGGTCATAGGTATTGAGCAGCTTCAGGGTGGTGGGCAGGTAGTAATTCATAAACTTGCGGATCTGAGGCAGCTTTTCGGGTGTTTGCTTCACCTGGTCGAAAATCTTGCCGCTTAGCTCCTCCAGCTTGCGAATCTGGCCGCTGATGATATCGTCCTTTATATTGTCGTCCAGCCGGCGCATCTCCTGCATAGCCAGCTGACCCTGGGCGATCATCTCATCCAGCGCCTGGTTGCCGGTGCGGATAGGCTCCGGCTCCACCTCGATCACCTCCTTCACATCCTTGAAGAAGCAACGGCCGACAAAATACGCCGCCAAGGACACCGCCGCCGCAATGACAAAATGCCCCACCCGATATAGCGGAAACACCAAAGCATAAATTCCCCAGGCCGCCGCTGCGATGTAAATGGGTGCGGCAGACTTATGCACGATCACTTTTTTCATGGCTTTGCCTCCCCCGTTTGGGCTGATTGCCTATATTATACAGTATTCCCCCGGCGGGGTCAAGATAAAACGGGCGGCCTTTAGCCGCCCGAAAGAGTCATGGGGCAAATTCCGCAATTTAATTTCCCGGCTTCTGTCAGCCGATGCCCCTCATCCCCGTCAGGGGATCGACAAACACCGCCAGATCCGGCGCCCGGAAGGTGAACAGCAGGAACAGTGCCCACACCCCCAGCAGCACCAGCAGGCCCAGCACCGTCCAGCCCGCGCCGCTGAGCCACCGCCGTTTCTGCAGGGACCAGCTCACCCAAAAGCTCAGCAGCACCGACACCTGAAAAATGAGGATGTCCACGATCATATTCCCTTGTCCCACAACGCCCTTGTAGCCGTAAAACAGAAGCGGGATCGCCGCTAGGCCCACCAGCAGGCCCACCGCCCGGGGCCCGGCGATGCCGCCGGAGCGCAGGACAATGTATTCCACCAGGGAAAACAAAATCCACGGCACCGCCAGCAGCTTCATGTGCTCCCAGGTGGACTCATTCACCGCCGAAAACAGCGCGGCTGCCACGCTGCTTCCCGTCCAATCATATACAAAATGCAGCAGGTTCCCCGCCGCCAGTGTCCAAAATAGGCTGATAATCTCCCAGGTGCGCCAGCGCGTATCCTTCATACCTATGCCCCCTTTGTCATTTTGTATAATTTTACGCATAAAACTCCGGTTTCATACCCCATGTTTTCCGTTGCATTTTGCCGCCGGCGGCGTTACAATAGGCCATATCAACGGTGAAGGAGCGATACAATGGATTACAATGAAATTCTGCAAGCGGCCCGCACCTGCATGGGTCCCTACTGCAAGGCCTGCCCCGTGTGCAACGGCCGGGCCTGCGGCAACACCGTCCCCGGACCCGGTTCAAAAGGCCTGGGCGTGACCTTCCAGCGCAACTACCAGAAGTGGCAGGAGATCTGCGTGCAGATGGACACTATCTGCGAAAACCGCCCTGCCGACACCACCTTTGACTTTTTCGGTGCCAAGCTGCGTCTGCCGGTGCTGGCCGCCCCCGTGGGCGCCATGAAGCTGCACTACGGCGACAAATACGATGACGCCACCTACAACGATCTGCTGGTGTCCGCCTGTCGGGATGCCGGCATCCTGGCCTGCACCGGAGATGGCATCGACGCCGGCGTGATGGCAGGTGCTCTCCAGGCCATCAACCACGCGGGCGGCCTGGGTGTACCCACGGTGAAGCCCTGGGATAGGGACACCGTATTTGAAAAGCTGGAGGCCGTGCGTAAGGCCGATCCCGTGGCCGTGGCCATGGACATCGACGGGGCGGGTCTGCCCTTCCTGCAAAACCGCATGCCCCCCGCCGGCAGCAAGACCGTCGCCGAGCTGCGGGAGATTATCGAGTTTGCCAAAAAGCCCTTTATCCTCAAGGGCATCATGACCCCCAATGGGGCTCGCAAGGCCATGGAGGCCGGCGCTGCCGGTATCGTGGTGTCCAACCACGGCGGCCGGGTGCTGGATCAGTGCCCCGCCACGGCAGAGGTTCTGCCGGGCATCGCTGATGCCGTGGGCGGTCGGATGAAAATCTTTGTAGACGGCGGAATTCGCACGGGCCTGGATGTGTTCAAGGCTCTGGCCCTGGGTGCGGACGGCGTGCTCATCGGCCGCCCCTTCGTCACCATGGTCTATGGCGGCGGTGCCGAGGGCGTGCAGGTTTATGTGAACAAGCTGCAGAGTGAACTGAAGGACGCTATGCAGATGTGTGGCGTGCACAGCCTGGATGAGATCGGACGCGATCAGATTTTCCGTCCGTAAAGTAAGGGAAAACATAGAAAAACAGCAAAAGGGGAAACGGCTTCTATTGGGAAACCGCTTCCCCTTTTAATTTGAGCTAACGCAAGTATGCATCCACCCGCCCCGTGCGGGGCGGGACCTCGGCGGTATCATCGCCGTGGTCATTATCCGTGTATTTCAATCCACCCGCCCCATGCGGGGCGGGACAAGCACTTTTCGTCAGCCCCTGACCCGTCAAGCGGATTTCAATCCACCCGCCCCATGCGGGGCGGGACTAAAGAGATCGTTTATACCGCCAAGGGTTTTTGTATTTCAATCCACCCGCCCCATGCGGGGCGGGACCCTTTCCCGCTGCTCCGGCAGCCCCGCCGCCTTGCTATTTCAATCCACCCGCCCCGTGCGGGGCGGGACTTTTATACATAAAAATACCTCCAAAATTATTCACATTTCAATCCACCCGCCCCGTGCGGGGCGGGACTATTTATACCTTGCTCAAAGATTCCCTTAAAACGATTTCAATCCACCCGCCCCGTGCGGGGCGGGACTTCTTTCCGGTGTTTTTGCCCTTTGGCTTCTCCGATTTCAATCCACCCGCCCCGTGCGGGGCGGGACTGCAGTAATCCATACGCCCCATTGGTAGCAAAGATTTCAATCCACCCGCCCCGTGCGGGGCGGGACAAAAGATCATGTTCCGTGGCGCTGATGACCCGATATTTCAATCCACCCGCCCCGTGCGGGGCGGGACCACAAATGCCTGCGCAAACGGCTCAACCGCAGCATTTCAATCCACCCGCCCCGTGCGGGGCGGGACAATCACGGGGCTTGCATTGGCGCTTGGATTCACAGATTTCAATCCACCCGCCCCGTGCGGGGCGGGACGAGACGGCGGACGAGCACGACACCCGCAGCCTGATTTCAATCCACCCGCCCCGTGCGGGGCGGGACTACGACAGAGCGCGGGAGACTATTTACCTAATAGATATTTCAAT